>LUMI01000042.1_pt1 | contig 34435 bp, 47 predicted proteins | sample 729681 | NCBI WGS metagenome assembly LUMI01 (sample SAMN03860267, study PRJNA289734) | marine metagenome | biome: seawater column; feature: ocean; material: water; isolation source: Red Sea water column Station 34 - depth 10m | place: Saudi Arabia: Red Sea | collected 2011-10-15 | depth 10 m
TTGGCATCATCTGTTGTTGTACTGGTTGTCTTGTAAGAACATTAGGGGCTGGAGCCACCTCTCGTGCTGGTTCCTCTGTTAGTGTGTGTTGAGGATTTTTGCGTACTAGGGTCGTCATTTGTGGTGGTCCAGCCATCAGTCTAAGTCCTCCTTATGGTCTCTATATGCTTCCATAAGTTCTAACATATCTCTAAGCCATCGCATCTTCATAGTCCACCTTTCCTCATCATCTGTGCTGTCCTTGTCGCAGCTTGTCCTACCTGTACTTCAGGACTGACAAAGGCTTTGACTACCAATGCTTTAATTGTAGACAGAATTACACTTACAGCTAAGACAAACATTAGGAATCCATTGTATAACCAAGCAACTCCCCATATTGCCATACCGTATTCTGTAACTACAGTATCATAATAATAACCTACATAAAGTCCGATTCCACCAAATGCAAGGCCTAAACCCATTATCCATACACATCTTTTGAACCAAACCCATTCTATGTATCTACAGAACTCTACGTCCTGTTGGCCTCCTGCACCCATTGTGCTAGGATACCTGCCAGTGCTAAACAACATATTTCTTATAAATTTCATGGTCTCACCACATCTACATATGCATTCTTTTGCGAATCCATCTTCTCATACATATCGCGCTTAAACTCCCTAGAGAGTTGATAAGCAACCTCGTATCCAATTGGTTCCGCTCCATCAGGCATAGGTATCCATTTTGGATGATACGTATATATACTTATCCGTCTAAAGTTAGGCTTGAAATCTAATTTGTCATCGTGAAACTCAATGTAGGCTTTCTGTGCAAAACCTTCCTCGTCTACTAATGATTCTAAGCTGTGCTGAGAAAGTACGGCGTTGACCGTATTTTCTATGTTTTTAACTGGCACCATCTTAGAAATAGAAACAGGCGTCTCCCATCTGAATATATCGGAAGGCGTCAAATTTTCCACAACTGAGTGAAGCAATTCATCACAGGAGACAATCGCCTCTGACATATCAAACGTTTTAAGCCTTACGCCTTTTAAACTAAAATCTTTAACTTTTCCTTTAATTTGTCCTGCTTCATTAGATATTTTTATCCAATCATCTATAGCAAATTCTGTTTTGTATGCTACTGTAAGAAAACTTAATGCTCCATTAACAGGACTGTACTGGGAAAATGCAGCGTAAGTAAGTGCTGAAACGCCTACTATATACTCGGTCCGTGCCAATAACCCACTATACATCAAAAGCCCTACTCCAAAGACTAAGGCTCCTAAAACACCAAATACTTGCGCTGCTGCTTTTCCTTGTAAACTTCTTATCTTATAATCTGTAAATGCTGACTTTTTTGCCTTAGCTACCGCTGCCGATACTCCTAACGCTACTGCGATAAACCATGCAAAAACTAAGCCCTCATCCACTATTTTTACCCTTCTTTGCTATCTTATCAATGTGCGGCCCTTGTTCCGCTTCTAACAACTCACCAGTGTTTGGATTGATATATCCTCCAGCTTGTGCTGGCATAGGCATTGGTTGTTGCTGTTGTTGTTGGTATTGCTGATATGGAATCATGTTAGGTGGTACGGGTTGTCCCACATGACCGTCACGGTTCATGTCCCAGCCTGTTCTGTTTTCCATATAGTTCATAGCATTACTGAACATTCCTTGATTTTGATAACCCGAAGGTTTTTTCTTTCTCTCTGCAAATTCCTCTAAATCTTGCGAATCTGCTATTGTGGAGAGTATGGTATATGTGAAAGCACCACTTACCGAACCAAACCAAAGAGCGTCATTGTATGCCATGCCGCCCACATACATTAAAGTGAATGCGTTAGCTATGAAAACTAACAAGGCACTCAACCTGTTGTATGATTGTTTTATTTTGTGCTTAATCGTTTCTTCCATTCTCGATTTCCTCTTTTGCTCTTAGCGTCACAAACCGCGCAGTGTAATAATTCCACGACCTGCCTGCTTTTGTCTTTATACCTGCGTCGTTTAAATACTTTGCTATACCGCCATATGTATAGCCATCTTCTCTTAATTGTACCATTTTTTTACAAACCAACCACTCTACTTTTGTAGCTCCAAACCGTATAGAGCGATAAGGTCGCTTTCTAGCCGTTTTAACAGCACTGAAATTACTATCTGATGAAGAACCCATGCCGTACCATATCGTGCCTTTAAACGCCCTTTGAGGGCCTTTCATACCTATTTCTTCTTTAGGCCTCATCTAGTCATTAACTCTAGTGCGTTATCTAGTGCTGGCTTTGTAAGTCTCAAATCATCATCCCCTGCCTCATCTGCATCCAATAACTGCTGAGTGTCTAAGGTGTGAAAGAATTGTCTTATGTTAGCTGTGGAATCTTGTAATAAACAATTTGTAACTGAACCAATCACTGTTAAATCACCACCAGACATTATCTTTAAATCACTTACATTCCCAACAACTTCAAAATCTCCGTCATCAGGTAACACCGCAGGTGTCTGTTGAGCTGTGTGTCCTGTAATAGTAGTATTGCCTGTTGTAAGAGTTCCCGTTGCTTCTATTGATAAAGTGTCACCACTTGTAGTAACGCTAAAGTCAAGTGTTGAGTTTCTTAAATCCAGAGTTCCAGAACCGTTTACATCGACTTCTTTTACAGCTATTGTATTAGTATTAGCATTGAAGGTGTTTCCAGCTCCTACTTCTAACTCTGCTGTAATTGTAAGGTTTCCTGTTGCCTTAGCTTCTATTGTACTTGAAGATGTAATAAACAATCTTTGAATTGTTAAATCTTTATCTGCTGAATCTGATGCTGGAAAATTCTTACTTCCACTTCCACTATTTTGATATATAAAGAATTTAGCTATGTCTGCAAAAGCAATAGCGCCTTTACCTGATGCAACTTTAACCTCACCAAAGTTTTGTCCTATTTGCACATACTCATTACTAGTAGATACTAATTTACCAGATTCTTGTTCAAGCGTTCCAAACACTATTATGCCGCTGTTGTTGCCGACAATATCATTCAAAGTTATAGAATTAGAATCTCCTCCTGTAGCGATTGTAAGATTTCTCATAGATAAATCGGCATTATAGTTTATTTTCTTAGAAGTGCCTGTCATCTTTAGCGTAGAAGTGCCATAGGTAAATGTTCCTGCTGTTGCCCAAGCATCTGTAATTGCTACCTCTGAGCCTGTAGAATAAGAAACTGCGGTACCGTTTAAATTTGTATTAGTAGACGCAAAAGTAGAACCTGTGCCTTCAGTCATTTTCCACTGACCAACTAAACCTGTGTTGTTAGCTAAAGTGTCACTGTTAAACATATCTGCTCTTATCTGAGCTGGAGTTCTTGCTACACTCCAAAGTCTTGGCTCTGCTAAATTACCATCCCAAGTATATTCATAACTATATCTACCACCTATGTAAAAATTAGAATCGTCTGCACTTAATGGCCCTTCAGCAGAATCATCAATAACATCTAATTTACCATCAATATAAATTTTAGTTCTTCCATCGGTTGCATCTTTGTCATATACTAATGCAGCGTGATGCCATTTACCATCAGCTAAACCAGTAGTATTACCATAAAAAGTAGTGCCTGCTGCTGTAGACGTAGCCCTTATTCTTGCACCTAAATTATCTGTAGTTGTATCTAAATACAAAAACCAAGATTTAGCTGCCCCGCTTGAGCCTCCTCTTCTATCAAATAAATACTGATGCACGTCATTTCGAGCGGCTTTAAACCAAATTTCTGCTGTAAATGTATTTGTAAAATCTAAGTCTGCGTGGTCTGGTACTTCAATTAAATCTCTATCATTAGCGACTCCTTTGAAAGCACTTAAATTGACAAGACCACCACTGGTAGTAAAATCTCCTGCACAGGTAAGTGTTCCTGAACCTGCACTTAATGTCCCACCTGTAGGAATAGTCAAATTATCTGTTGTAACATTTCTATTAGCAGAACTGTTATCAAATGTATCTCCTACAAAAAAGTTAGTAATGTCTTCCCAGTTCCAATAGGATAAAGATAAAGTTCCGCTTTGAACAAATATTGTAGCATCTGAACTTTGAAACCTATTTTTCCATACTTGAGAACCTGAACCTGCGTCACAAATAAAAGTGCAATCTGTAGAATCTGTAACTGATAGGTCTGGACCTTCGCCACCATCAAACACAGTTCCTGAAGTTCCTGTAAATATAAGTGTAGAATTATTAGCATTCATTGCACCACTACCGCTCAATACACCACTTACAACAGCCCTCTGTCCATTCAAATCTAAAGTATCTCCACTACTTACTGTTACGGCATCAAACTCACAATCTCCTGTAAGTGTTATCTTAGCTGCATTACTTCCATCTGAATGAGTATTTACTGCAACTTGAAAGTTCATATTAGCAAGTTCAGTTCCTGCTGCACCACTTCCATAATCCCACTTCCAATCTTGACCCGTTACATTACAAGGAAATAAAGTAGAAGCTCCTTGAATTATACACTTGCCTGATGAATGTGTGTTTAATCTAAATCTTCTTACGTCACTACTTTCTATAGTTCCTGATGCTGACAAAGTTCCCATAGTCAGCGTAACATCGCCTCCTGCTCCGTTTGCATCAATTATAAAATAATCAGATGCACCAGTTAAATCTAAAACATTTTCTATAATCATGTCTTCTCGTAACTTAACATCGTGACCTGAGTCTTTGTCCACGTCTACATTATAGAATGCTCTACCATTTGGCTTTATTGTAATATGATTACCTGAGCCGACAAACCTAACTTTACCGTTGTTATGTGTAAATGTTCCAGTAGTATCAAAATCAGTAGCTTCTATGTCTAAATTACCTCTTGGTGCTGACAAAGTTCCGTTAGCTGCTATCGTAAGTGTTCCGTCAAGGTCAAGAGTGCCGTTCTGCCATCCGCTACTTGCTCCTGCCTCTGCACGTTTACCTGAACCTCCTATACCATCTAAGGTTCCGTTAACCGCAGTTGCCGTTCCTGAATCTACTGCCGTATCTGTAGTAACGCCTTGAATACTATCATCTAATTTCCAATTATGTTCTGGAGTTTGCGGATATGTGTTAGAATACAATGATGCGGCCTGTTCTGCACTTAATTCGTATTCATAAATTCTTAAATCTCGAATGTCTCCATCATAAGGTGAATCGTCTTTTATTCCTAATCTGTTAATTACGAAATCATTGTTTGCATCAAATGTTTTAGAGCCTACTAAAACACCATCAACATAAATATTTGTTTCACCTGTACTATCAACTCTTGTGACTACAAAATGATGCCAAGTATCTGTTGACAATCCACTTACAGAAGTATTTTCATTTCCTTGACCATTTATGTTAAATTGTAAAGTAGTGCTATCTACAAATTGTATTTTATGATTTCCGTTAGAATTACCTATTAAAACATTAGATGAAAACTCATCAGCCCTAATCCAAGTAGCTATACTAAAATCATTAGCTAAAGTTATATCGCTTGCCAAAATAACATTATCATTAGTACCATCAAAAGCAAGTGATGTCAAAGCCTTACCCTCTACCTTTCCTTGTGTTACTGTAAACGTTCCATCTGTCGTTGTACTATTATCATATACATCTACACTAAACTTGTCGTATTGCCATTCTGCACCTGTAATAGTTCCGTTAGCTGCTCCTTTCTTGTGATTTACTACGTTAGTGCCTGTGCCTTCGTTTATTTTCCACCAAGACTCACAGTTGTCTAATCCGCCTATATCAGGGTCAGCTTGAACTTTAGAAGATAAATATTGAACTTCTGCTGCCGTAAGTTCATCGCTAAATAGTTTAACATCAGCTATAGACCCGTTAGCAGACTGTGCATTACTATGGTTAGTTCCTATTTTAAAATCTGCAGAATTAGAAAAATCACCTGTTTCTGAAGCTGTTGCTGAATTTACTAATTGTCCTTGATGATATAATTTTACAGAAGTGCCATTTCTAGTAAATGCAACGTGATTCCATGCACCTAAAACAACCCCTGATGGAATTGACATATTAATTGGAAATGCTCCACCTGCATTGCTAGCTCCTTGAAACGAAATGTTGTTGTTCGACGCTGTTCTTAAAATAGACCACGTGTTTGCAGGCGCACTTGTTGTAAATCCTTTACTTATAATAGAACCCCACGTATCTGATGTATCAAAACCATTTTCACCAACATATATCCATAGACTTACACTAAAGTTTCCTGTTCCGAAATCTCCTGTAGCTGCCGTGTTGTCATCACTTACAACTATACGGTCATCGTTTACGTTACCATCAAAGTAAAGAGTACTGTCAAGATTTACATTAACGTTTGCTGCTCCAAGGTCTCCTTCTATTATTCCGCCCGTGCCTACTATGTTAATTGTACTCATGATATTGTGCCTCCTACGTTTCTAATTCCACCACAATTTATAGTTGACGAATTAGTTGTAAATGTTCCTCCGTTTACTGTTATTAAATCTACTACTGTAAGGTCATGGTTATCAGTATGGGTGCTAAAGTTTCCATTCGTAACAATTAAACCACCTTCAATTTCCATATTGGCTCTAATTGATTGAGTTCCGCCACCACAATCAATAGTTAAATTATATAATGCACTTGAGCCTGTCCACGTTCCAAGAAAATCTTGATTACCTGAACGAGTTAATTTCAAAGTTCCACCGTTATGCGTAAAGGTTCCTGAATTATTTAATGCAAATGGACTTGAATAAACATCTGTAATAATAGTAGTTCCGCTTGTTGCATCGTAGGTTCCTCCGCTGTTAATTGTAAGACTTCCAAGCTCTATAGAACCTGAACCACCATCAAGCTCTCCTGTGTTATTTATTGTACAATCTCCTTGCACATCTAAACTATAAGTTGAAGAATAATGTGTAAATCTTCCTGCATTGATAGTTAGGTCACCTTGTATAGTTGTGTTGTTTACATACTCATATACTCTAGTTGCTGTTGCAGGTTCAATAATAAGATGATTTACATCATCAAGTATTTTAACAAACGTATTAGCGTCTGTAGTTATTTTTAATGTTCCAGCATTAGGTGTGTATGTTCCTGATACTTCTATTGCATACCCTGAACCTGCTTCACTAGTAATAGTAGTAGTTCCGCTTGTTGCTTCGTAAGTTCCTCCACTTGCTACTGAGAGACTTCCAAACTCGCCTGCACCACTCCAACCTGATGCAGCTAATTGACCTCCATCTTCTATGCTTACATCACCCGTCACTGTTAGATTAGAATTATTATTATCATAAAATTGAAATATTCCTTCTACAACAGTCAAGTCATTTGCTATAGTAGTATTCCCGTTATATTGCACTGGATTTGTAGAATTTTCATTTATTTCTAAATCATAAAGCGTACCAGAAGAAGGAACTAAATCAACAAGCTGGTCACCGCTACCTGTGCTGTTAATTCGAACAGTACCATTGTTGTGCGTAAACGTACCGTCTAAATCCATAATATAATTAGAACTGTTTTTACTAGTTATAGTAGTAGTTCCGCTTGTTGCACTGTAGGTTCCTCCACTGTTGATTGTAAGACTTCCCATACTAATTGCTGAAGCATTACCTGTAAGTGTTCCTGTAATATCTACATCTCCTGTTACTGTAAGTGCGTGGCTATCACTTGTTGTAGTCAACTCTCCTGCCGTTATCGTAAGGTTTCTTGAAAGGGTTGTATTGTTGCGAATATTAACAACTGCACTTGCGTGATTTATTGTTAAATCTCTAACATTACCTGTAGTCGGTTGCATCAAAACATTAGTTGCTGCTGATGTCGTAATAGTTATACCTGTATTTGTACCTACTACCTCACTGCCTGTTTCAAATTTTACTGCATAACCATTCGTTGTAGCTCCACTACCATCTGCCTCGCCTACTACTGTTATAGTTTCAGTATTACCGTTAAACCTAGCTCCAGATAGAACTGTCAAAGAATTAACTGTAGGGCTACCAGTAAGCACACAATCGTTTGTTACGTTTGCAATTATTACATCATCAGATGATGTAGGTTTTGAGCCAGTGTCCCAATTACCGTCTGTAGAGTATGTTGTAGAAACCGCACCTGTCCAAGTAACTACAGCCATTCACTAAACTTGCTCCGCATAGACAATTACTGTCAAATCAGCGCCATTGCCTGTAGCCCTTACACATAGATGCTTTACAGCAGTTGTAGAAATAGCCTTCAATGCATTACTGCTTGTTCCAACAGTTATGTCATCACCAACCTGTGTCCAATCAGAACCACCTTCTGTTCCTGGTTCTGCCTTTAGTGAACCATATACCTTAGCAGTTCCTGCTACTGAACCATCACTGTTGAATATTTGTATAGCATATCTGTTATACAACGCTGCATCAAACTTATCTAAGACTGTTGTTTCAGAGCCTCCCACAGCAGTCTCCGTATTGGAGAACGTCATTGCTGTGCGAGTTCTGTCTAATCGTTTGCTTGTTCTGACGACTGTAGATGCCATCAGTCAGCCTTCCCTTTCTTGGATTTTAATCCTTTCTTAGGTTTAGCTACTTCTTTTTTGGGCTTGGATTTAGTAGGTTTGCTCCTAGATTTAGGAGGTTTGACGTGAGTCTTAACCCCTCCCCCAACTTTAGGGGAAGAGTTTGCCTCAACAACAAAATCCCTGTTAATCTTGAGTTCTTCAGCGAGCCTTTTACTTTCGACTTCAACTGATTCCCCAGCTTTCCATGTAAGCCAACGCCCAGAAGGTAGCCTCCTGCGAGTAAACTTAGTCCCATTATAGGTGATTTTGACCATTTAATTAGTCCTCCAATCACTCTATGCCGTTAAGTCTCGGATACTTCCGCTTGTGTCTCTTCTGTATGCTACTAGTTCGCCAGCAGTTATGAATGCGTATTCTCTGCTTAGAACTTGTCTAACAGCCAAATTGGTGTTGTCCACATAAGTTGTTGGTGCTGCAACTCTCATTGCTAAGCTTTCCATGTCCAACATATATATTCTGGATGCACCATCTTTTGGAATGTGCTGTGATAAGAAAATTGGTATTCCATCGTATGCACCGACTCTTGAATCAAAGTTCAAACCAGCTTCTCCAGTTACTCCGTTTTGATTAGCTGCGCCTGCACCTGCTAAATTAAACTTGAATGCTCCGTTTGTACCTTGCATTAAAGCTTTTAGATTCTGATATGTATCATATCCAGTTAGCATAACCAAGTTATTGTAGTCTGCACCATTTTCTAGTAATGCTGCAATCATTGTGTCAAGGTCATCTAATGCCAAAGCGTTGTTTGAACCGTCATCGGTAAAGTGTGTGTGACCTGCATCAAAGAAAGCGTTAGATGAAATATCAATTCCATACATATCACAGTCATCTTGACTGTTAGATGGAGATTGTGCATCTGTTACATAAGCTAAGGTTGCAGTAACTCTGTCTAAAGATTCTAAATTGTTACCTGCGTTACCTGCTCCTGTAGAACCATCACTGTCTGCTTCTACAGATTTTGTTAGCATATCATCAAGGAAGAAAGCGTGTGCTTCTCCTTGTTCTCTTCTCATGAAAGCTGCTAAGTTACCAAGTCCGTCATCTGCTTCAGACAGAATCTCAGCTTTAGAGGACATTTGCCAAGGAGTTACAACTTCTTTCAAAGTTAGTGTAATCTCTTTTAGCTCTGGGTGGTCAGTTTCTGGGAAAGCTCCGCCTTCTGCAACTCCGTTAGTTGTTTGATGACGTGCTGTCAATGCTCTAAAACCAGACTGTGTCCATGCTTCTTTCTTCAAAAGTTTAAAAACTTCTGACTTAGTATTTAGCTGGTTGAAAACTTTTGCCCCGAAGACTGTGTTTAATCCTTCTGCTAGGCCTGTGGTTGTAACATTGTCATCAGCTTTACTAATTCCGTACCTCTTGGATATACCAAGTGTTCCGCCGTAGTAGGCGTTTACATATTCTTCAAAACTCATTCCTGCCATATTTATTTCTCTCCTATGATTTCTTCAAGTTCATCCCATGATTTGTTTACGTTCATCCAATCAAAGGCTTCTGCTTTTGGAGCTTCAGTGGCTGGTGCTGGGGTTGCTTTTTGTCCCGTATATACACCAATACCGTGTTTCTTTAATGTTGTGACGGCTTTGTAGAGGTCATCGATGTCGTCCTTCTTTTTAGGTTTCTTGTCGTCCATCATTTTTTCTTCTTCTTCTTCTTCTTCTTCTTCCTCTTCCTCTTCTTCTTCGTCATCGTGTTCAGCTTTTTCTTCGTCCATCTTTTCTTCATGGTCCATTTTTTCTTCTTCTTTTTCACTCAAGTAGTTTATTACTTCTTTAAGTTTCATAAGAGTAGCTTCCATGTCTTTTAGGACAGCTTCTTCCTTACCGACTTCTACTGGCTCATCTAATCCTGCGGTAATTTCCACGTCCTCTGATTCAACAATTTCTTCGTCGATAGACTTTGTTTCTTCACCGCTACAAGTGCAATCTGTCATACCTGTTTATGTACAAAAGGGTATATAAGTAATTCAATATTTCCGGAAACTACTTCTTTCCTTTACCGCTCATTAGCCTCGCAATGTTTTTAGGAGTTAACATTCGACCCCTTGCTTTACGCCAATATCCTGAGCGTTCAAACATCGCACGTCTAAACTTTAATCCACTTGTATTTCGTACTTTGCCTGGGTCTTTACCGCCCATTCCTGGTCCATGTTTGTATGGTGGGTTTGGTTCTTTGTCTGCACCACCCTCTTGATGTCCAAACTTACCGTAGTCATACCACAATGCTCCGCAAAACCTTTCTGGACTTGCAGCCATCGGTGCACCGTAGTATGTTTTTAGATTTCTTGCATTCTGTAAACAATTATTCCATTGTGTTTTAGAAGGATTCTTACCTCCTCTTCTTCTTTTTCTGTCTTTAGGTTTTTTTTTAGGTGCTTTTATTAAATCTATTATCTCATCTAAATGTTCATTGCTTTTCGCAAGTATATCTGAAACGTTTTTTGCACTCCACATTTTACATGACCAGTATCTTGCTTTATGTTTTGGGCCTGGATTGTCACAGTTGTGTCTGGCTCTAAAGTTTCTACGCCTTTCTGGGTCATCACGCTTTATATCTAGCTTAGGGTCGCCAAACTTGACCTGTACAATATTGCCTTTGTCATTCTTTACATATACGCCAAACTTCTTGTTCTCACCTGTAAGTCTGCGTGGTTTGTTTAATTCTACCTTCTTACCCTGATACTCTGCTTTTACTATTCTACTGTCTTCATGGTCTTCTATAAGTCCAAACTCAAAAGCCTCTACTGCACCTGGGTGAGGTTTGTAGTCGCCTTCCATTAGCATAGGACCATTCAAAGTCTGCATCCAATGATAACCTTTAGGTGCTTTTACCTTTAGTGTTTTATCTTCTGCCTTTTTTGTAGATTTGGGATGACCTGCGGGCAACAAATCGTAATCTGTGGTGTACTTAGGATTTGACGGCCTACCTGAACTTAGTAGCTTTAAGAATGCCTTAACACGACCTAATGCCCACTGGTCTCGGCTACGAACGCTAGGACGATGACTGGTTGAAAAAGCACCAGCACCTCTACGGAACACTGCTTTCAATGCTCCAAGATTAGCCTTTTTCCCTTTAGCGTTACCAACTTTCTTGTTGTGTTCGTCTCGATAACCTTCTAATGTTTTAATATTTGCAGCACTTAATTTTATTCCACCACGCTCTCCACTAGCTGTACCCTTTGGATTTCTAGTACTACCTGTTCTTCTCTCACTTGGCTTTGCAGGTGTCTGTGGATGTCGGCTTTTCTTTTGAGGAACACAGTTAGGTGTTTTCTTACCACCCTCATACTTGAATCCTACCATTTCATAACCGTCCCAACATGGTTTCTTTTTCAATACAGCCAATATCTCATCTAAATCTTGATTCATTTTACTAAATCTTCTAGCCTGTATTGCACGCTCCTGTCTTACTGCACCTGCTCTTGTCTTGTGACATCCCAGTAACTTTCTATCTTTTTTAGCATATAGACAATACTCGCCATTCTTGCGTTCTATTATCTTTTCTACCATGCCTTCTATCTCATCTAGTGTTACTTGTTTTGTCACCTTTACAGGTTCTGCTGCTTTTGCTGCTGCTACTGCGGTTACAGTAGCTTCTGGGTTAGCAGGCTTGTTACCAACCCATGACACGGACCAAAGAGACAACTCGGAGATGTTGTTGTGGCAGACCTCTCCTTCGCAAACCTTCTCTTGCTTCTCAGCTTCACCCCTAATAGATGAACCGCCCTTGTCACCGTATATCTGCATCTCTTCCCATACTCTATCATGCATAGGAAGCCTGTTGTGTATGCCTACACGTATCTTGACTTTACCGTCTTTAACCTTATATGCAAGAGGAAGACCCACTGGCATCTCCTCATGCTTGTATGAATAAACTCCGTATTTCATATAGAAATCCATAGAGTCTTTAATTGTCTGTGTTTCTATCTTGTCGTTCTGTTTGTCGACGATAGGCGAGCTAATAAACGTTTCTAAAACTCGGTCATTGTACCACTCTGGTCGATAGACCTTCCACTTAGTATTATCAGCGTCTGCCACAGCCTAACATCCGATATGTGTATATAAGTAAGTATTAATTTCCGGAAACAACCTTTTTAGCTTCTTTAACAACTTCTTTTTCAAGACGTGGTAAATTATTCAACAACGCAGGTCTAATGTAAGGTTGAGGCGTTTTAAACGGTTGATTCTCAAATACTTTCTTTGCAACGGGAAATGGCAATACCCCACCTACTTCCTCCCATGGAGGAAAAGGACTTGCCCCACCAAATTCTATAATTGCTGCCGCAGGATGCGAAGATGTAAGTAAAAAATTAACATCGTTTCCTGATGTAGAAACACTGCCTACAATACTATTTTTAAGCTCGCCTGTGTCTTCAGGTGCCAACCTTTTTGCATCGTTTTCAGCATCATCCACTATATTATTACCTGCAGTTTCAAGAATGTCAACCCAAGTATCATTTTTTTTGTAAAGGTTGATTATTTTAACAAATTGACTAGTGTCCCAAACAATACTCATTTATGACCTAAGACTTCTTCTATAGAAGCATCACCGTATTTTTCTTTCCACTTTTTCTTAACTATTCTCTCACCCTGTTTAAACATTGCAACACGCTGCCTCTTAGCCATTTGTTCACGCACTACTCTGTCACCTTGTTTCCAAGATAACTCATTTGCACAACCCTGACAAAAGCCATTGCTCAATATATGCACAGACATCGGACCTCGCATACACTTTTTACAACTACTCACGGTTTTACAGCCCCTACCTCTGGTTTACCCTCTGGCGCAACTACAGTAGGATTGTCTGGTAACTTAAGGTTGCCATCTTTGTCAAGAGTTGCCTCTATTCCTACCTTGTTAAGTACTGTAATTATGTTTGCCTTCTGTAACATATTTGCCAAATGCTGTTGCTCGTTCTTTACATTTATATCTGCAAACTTTATCTTCCAAGTTTCTATGCCCATTATCTTTAACAACGGCTTAAAGAAACCCATCTCAATACATTTCTGCGTTTCTAATATAGTTCTGTCAAATATACTAACCTGTTCACCCTCTGCATTCAATCCACCTACGCCTGCTGTACTTCCTGTTATGATTGGCATAACGCCATACGCTGCGTTTATGTCGTTGTTGATGCGCTCCATATATGGTAGTGCCATCAACTCATCCATGTTAGGCATAACAGGCACAAACTTAGCCTGACCGCTACCTGTGCCTTCTCCCCTACTACTTATGATTGGTACAAAGTTAGGATTACGCCTTGTTTCCTCTGCAATGTATTCTCCCAATCGATTCAAACTCTCCTCATCATGGCCAGGAATATCCAAGAAACCCTTAGGTGGTCTCTCTAATTTGTAGATTTTGTTTTGGAAGTTCTCAATGGCGAGAGCGGTTTCTATTTTTTTAGAAAGACCCATAATTGGCGACTGTCCATACAATCTGGCTGTCGCACTGTATTTGTTAAAATGTATAATCTCATCACGTGCAAAAGGTATTTTGTCACTATCTCCACCTAAATCATAAAAATATGCCATCTTTGCAGCAGGAATACCACCTTCTGTCTTTTCACCTTGGCCTACAAACTTTCTAGTTATTACATCAAAATAAATGTCATCCTTAAATCTGCCAAACTCATCTACATGAAACCTCATGTGCTTTGCATCTTCTACCCAAAGCTGCTTGACAACTTTCATCTCACCGCCTTCTACACGGTCATAAACAATACTAACCCACACATCATCAAATATCTCAAGTTGTCTTATCATTGCCTTAAACAATTCCATACCTGATATGTCTGCATCTCCTCTTGTCGGGTCTCTAAGTAAACTCTCTAAGATTTTTCTCTCTTCTTTATCACCAGTGTCGCCTATTGCATGATACTCCCAGCCCTTTGCTACCGACTGCGAAGCAATACGCGAAATAACCGTCCTTAAATGCGAATAACGGTCCGCTAGCTGCTCTAGGTACCTCTGGTCTATCGGAGGTAATATCGACTCTTGATATTGCGCATTTGTTCCCATCGCAGAATACACTGGAGTCCTTGCCTCTTTTATCACCTGATTAGTATCATGCGCTATCATCTCCTCTAACGCAGACATTTTTCTAATCGGTTTGCGTCCAATTATCCTATCGTACCATGCCATGTATATCCTCCAATGTCTTCATTATCTTATTAAGCCTTTCTGTTTTCTGTAGCAAGTCTAACCTCTTCTTCAATGACTTACTCCACCTGTGACCCGCATCACCACCCATTTGCTTCCACATAACATAACCCTTGCTAGGATTACGCCTGTCACCAAAACCTTTAGCAGGCGGGTCTACCTTCTCATGCCTTCTAAAATATGTATCTATCTTTACTGCCGTATCATAACCTATGTCTTTCTGCATACGTAACTTACGGTTTATCATCTTTGTCACCTTACCACCGCCATACCCGTGCATCTGACGTAAATCACGACCATCCAAAGCTTCTTTCTTTACACCCTTTGGAATCTTATACCTAGTTCTCTTATCTGCCATTATACTCCTTGACGTATTTTCTAAGCACAGGTTCTACCAAAACTCCAGTCGGAACATTCTCAGCCTTAGCAATCTCTTTTAAACTTTCTTTAGTGTCGTTGCTAATTCCGTAAATTTCCAACCTTGTTCGCTTTTTCATAAATGGTTGGATGTCATGCATATGCTTTATGTATATAAACTTTTCTATATGTAATCCCAGCCAACAAATGCAAGACCCTTTTTGTTCATGCCTTTGATAGCTAACTCACACATCCACAAAGCCATCACTGCATCAGGTGTGTGACCCTCTAACCTTCCATTTTTTCCATATACCAAACGACTCAATCCATCCGTCAACTTTCTAGGCCCTGGCCGACTTGCTTCCCTTATTTCTTTTTGCCACGGAATCGAGTATCTCTCCTTCTCAAACTCCAAGGCCAACCCAGGTATGCCCACGTCATGGCTGTGCTTTTCTCTGCCTGTGTTGTGTCCTTCGACTGGTAAGCCCGCCAAGTCCGACGCACTGTGGACAACCAATCTCTGATACCCATTCGATTCTATCATTATCGTTTCTGGATTAAAACGTTTCGCTAATTCTCTTATCTTCAACACCTGCGTCTCTAACCAACCCGAACCCTGTGCCATCACCTTGCCTGTCCAACTATACAATACTCTACGATGCTCTGTTTTCTTATTATAAGCCACAATAACGTAGCTTGTCTCATCATTTTGACTGTTCATACCCACAGCCAAGTCAACGCCCATTACGACGCTTATTTCGTCCGTGTAGTCTGGAAGACCCATATCAAGATTCTCATCCAAACAACGATTCAAAACCTCATACGGTATAACAGCAGACTCTGGGTCCAACGGATTTAACATATACTCTGACTCAAAAGCCCGACTTCCCATTGTCTCCTTTTCTTTGTCAAGTCTTTCTTGATTCCAATACTCTGGCCACCTAGGCGTACCATCCTCCAAAAGTGCTGGGTGTCGTATTACATTCCATTCAGAACTCTCAGATACCCAATCTGTTATGTCGCCTACTCGTTTTTGAGTACCTACAAGCAACATCTTAGATTCTGGAAGTCGCATTGGCATCACAACTCTCTGTACATAATGAATAACTTTTTCATCCGTCAAGTTTGGAAACTCCTGCAAAACGTCATCCAAGATAATCATGTGTACGTGAGGACCCTCAAGTGCCTTTCCTATACTTGCACCATGCACTCTACTTCCATTGTTAAATCGCTTAGCACCTTTACGTATTGTCACCTTCTTATCATCTGACTTTTCAAGATAAGCACTAAGACGCCAAGACCGCTTACACAGTTCCTCAAACTGCTCAAGCTTGTCCCAAGCCTGTTCCAAGGTCGCAGATATATACAAAGCCCTGAAATTTGGCTGCTTGTGCATATAATATGCCAATACACACAAACCCCATGTCGTTTTCAAGTGACCACGTGCACAAATTATAGAAGCAAACTCTCCCTTGTTGAAATTCTCCTCCCACTGGTCATGCATATCGCCCAACGGCACATAAGTCCCTGGCTCCTGCTCCATATAGTCACGCATTACCTCATCTATAAACTCATTCAAAGTAAGCGGCTGGTCATTCATTATCTCCAACGCACCTGCGATTGCCTGCGTGATGTATTTGCTGTTGTCCATTACTTGTGTTTTGCGATAGTTATCACTATGTCTTTAACATCTTTGTCATGAATTATAAGTTGTTCGTGTATATAATGCAAGTCGTTTGTCTCCTCTATGACTTTGCCATCTTTAATCAGTCTAATGATGGTAACCACTCCTGTCCATCAAACGTACTTACTGTAAAATAACCGCGAAAATCAAACCGAGGTATCAAATAACACTTAGCAACCTTCTCATCATTGTCATAATACGTTTCTCCAGCATCTACTGTCCTAAAATTGTTTTCTTTTATCAATTCTTTCAGTTTGTCCATGCGAATTATCCATAAATGATTCTTACTTAAGTTAGGAAAGTAGTATGCGAACCAATCTGCCTTGGTTGTCCTAATACCACTCGGCTTACCACGACACTTGTACTCGATTGCCATATTACCTGTACCGCCTTTATCCCAATCTTTCTCAAATAAATCCGTCTTGACCTCAAAAAATACGGGATTCTGACGATTGTTTTGAAACATTATGTCAAATGCCGACGTGTCACCATATGTGATAAACTTCTTGTGCCATCGCGTCTCGACAAAATGTCTAACCGCCTTTTCGCCTAATTGCCCATCAGCTAAATCTTTCTCAAAATTGTTATTCATAGTAACATCTTCTCTTCAAAATCTATGTTTGCGTCCACAAAACGTACCTCTAGCGGATAGTTCTGTGCCTTACGTACCAAACTGTCAGTCGGCTCCGTATTATGCACTTCATACACAATACCTGTGTCTGCATCTATAACATCTGCACGCAATCCTGACGGCTCAAAGATAGCTTCTGTGTAAAACTCGTGACCCCACTCCTTTAACTGCATACATATCTCAAACTTAGTGTATATGTGGTTTCTAGTCTCACCCTTACCCCAACGCAATACGTTGCGATTCCTGTTGCTTGTTCTTAACATTCTACTTATTTTGTTCCTCTGTTCCTGTTTACTCATCTATAAACCTCCTGCAAGCCAAACAGTTTACCTCATGGTCCTTGTCTGTTGCTGTCACATTCATCAAACCCTCTGTCGTATCCACATAACGGCCACACATCGTCCAAAAAGACTCGCCCATGTACTTGTGAATCACTCTATCTCGATAATCACCCACGATTACCAATTATCTCCCCCATCAATGGTGTATATATCATGTCCATCTTACATCTATAACAGTCTAACATAGGACGTCCTTCCTTCTTTTTACTGAAAATAAAGTGCTCCTCATCAATATTGCGGTGCTCCTGTTCCCATCGCTCACCACAAATAAAACAATTAAATCTCCACTTCATTTGCTCCACTCCTTGAATTTCTTTTCCATACTATCTCGTATCTCTGCTACCTCTGGCGTAGGCAAGAAAACCCCGTCATCATGCTGAATCCTTCTACGCATACGACTTACTGTGCCTTTATCAGGTGCATACTTAACAAGTAAGTACAAATCACTCAAAAAACTCTCTTCTGGCTGGCTTCTTTGCTCTACAGGTATCGCGCGATAGTAATCCCTAAGTATCATGAAAAACAGCTCTTTATCGCTGTCCCGCGTATGCGGGTAATCTCTAAGATAATTTACAACCAAACGCTTCGTACTGTCCAAAGTCTCAAACCATTCCTTCATTTTAACAACCCCAAACAATGCTTACAATTTATGTACTTCGGGTCCATCTCCTGCATCTTGCGAAACTCCTGCGGAGTTGCCTCATGACCACACAATGTCATATGATGTACCTCACTAGGTGCGTGCTTCTTTCTCATAATTGCTTCTTCAACTGCTCCCTATACGTATTAACGCCAAGCCAAAAACCTGCGATAAATGCAACCACTATCAAAAATAATGCTAAAAAACTATTCATTGCGACACTCCTTGCAAAAACCACCATGGTCCTCTACATCCACTGGAGTTACTACCATTCCACAAGCCTTACACCTCCACATCTGCTTTCTCCCGCTGTATGTCGCGTATCATCTGCCTAGCAAGAACCGACACCATACCCAAACCCGTCGTGTATGCCTCTAACTCCTTACCCTCATACTCCATCGGATTATTATCCACAAAATTCTGAATGTGCATAATCATCTCATGCAACACCACTGTCCAACCATCATAATTGGTCACTGGTCTATCCTCCCCTCACACCAACCAAGAAAATCATCACAAGCATCAAACAAACCCTGCATATATACCTTCAAGTTATCATCCGTAACCTGCCAATGCTCATCTCGATACTCCTGAGAAATTTTCATCTTCTTCAAACAATACTTGCGTATATCCATATACCTGATTTGCTTTTCTAAATCTTCCTTCGTAAACGTGTGCTTTCTCTTACCCGCTACGTGACTATCACTCAATCCATTTCTTTTCTTCATTCTTCATCGCCTCTTAATCTTGCAATATATGCCCGCAAAAATTGCTGACTCAATCGCTTGTCCATCTCAACATCCTTCAATGCCCCCTGTATGCAATGATTAATCTTGGCTATCATCTCCTCCTTGTCTCGCTCAAAATCCTGCAGCTTGCCCAATACCTCTGTCATCTTAACAAACTCATGACCGCGTATCTCTGCCCTGCCATCACGCAAATTACTCATAAAAGTCTGACGTGCCTCTTCTAACTCATGCATATTCTTTGCCATATCACCAACTACCGTCTTCTTGGTGTGCTCTATCAAGTCTATCTCAACCTGATTGCGATACTCATCCCAGCCACCCTTAGCTGCCCAACGACTAATCGTCTTAGCCGTCATATTGTAATTATACCGCTCATTCATCTTTCTAGCTATATCCGTATTGCCATGCCCCCGCAAATACAACCCCATAGCCTCCTGCTTATCCTCCGTCGTGTAACTCTTTTTTTCCTTTACCATACTCTCTTGTCAGATGGTTTGTAACTTCCAAACATATTGCTGTCTGCCACTCTTCCGTGCTCGGTACGTCCTGTATCTTCTTTCTCGGCATCTACTACCTCCTCTACTACATTATCGTGCGCCTCTTTAACTACCTTGTCCACAACCTTGTCAAAAACATTGCCATGCCCCTCTGGTGCAGCCTCCATCGGCCTATCCATCATAACTCTGCCATCTCCAACTAACTGCCCCTTCTGCCTCATTGCATAATCCTTAACGTGCCTATCCAATGCAGCCCATATCTCATCTGCCAATCGTGTGCCCTCTATAGCACATATGTCCTTCATGCCTTCCCATGTGTCTCGCCTAAATCTGTTAGTTCCTACCTGTATCATGTACCTGGTAGATTCACTTGATTTGTTTGTCATATATCACACAATATGTACCTCCTTATATACTTGTTGGTAGAAAAATATAAAAAATTTATAGACTACCTACCCTAGCAAAGATAGAGGGTACCCGTTAACATGATTGGTGGGGGTAAAAAAAAGTGCCAGAATTTCGCTTCTGGCGGGCGTTTAGCTAGCTGTTTATTCGAGCTGGTCCCTGAGGTCCCTCATGACCGTTAGGCCACTTTCTATCGCTTCAAGGAGTGATTCCTTTTTTATCAATAGTTCAGACACCTCAGCGTCTAGCTCACTTATAAATGATTCCACTTCGAATGGTTCCATATAGTACCAACTGCATACTGCTATATATAGTTATGCCTGTCAGTAATGCTGTGCAAATCTTTATATAGGCATATGCTAATGTATGTGTGGATGATTATCTAAATACATATATACTAGGCAGTTTTAGAAGATGCCTAGCTTCATGGATACCAACCGAGTTAATTTTCAATCTGGCCCATTAGGAAACCCCCAATTACACGCATTGACAAACTTAGTATAGTCAAACAATGGGTTTTCTTCTAAACATAATAACGCAAATTCTTTTATCATTTTATGACTTGCTTTATTTTCTTTTAGAATCTTTGCAATAGCTATAAAGTGTTTTCTTGTCATCATGTTTAGATGTCCCACTCATATCCACAGCTAATATTCTTACACTCCATAGTATTGTGACTTATTACTTTCCCAGTAATACCGAAACATACAGGACACTGTCTTTTGTGACAGTCTTCTAAGTGTCTTATAACTCTTCTATATACTGTTGGGATTGTCTCAAGCTCCATACCTCTAGGGTCACCTATTGCTCCGCATGGGTAGTCTTTCTCAACATCGTCTCCATACTCACTTTCGTAGTAGTTCGTCATTTCTGCGCTGGCTTTTATTCGTTCCGTGTTAAAATGCTTAATTAACTCATTAAGCAAGTTTTGGTTGTTGTCCATACTCTAGGAATAGGGCGGTGCATATAAAGGTTTGCATCTAAATATGTATGTATAATTAAGTATGCAAAGGCTTATATAGCCTGACTCACTGGCCTATTATGCAGAAAGTCAAATGTACTGAATGTAGCCAACCGTTCATAACTGTAAAAAGTAATTGGACAGAAAACCCATTCTTCCCAAAAGAGTGGTACCTTCAAGATTGTAATTGTAGGTAAACATGAATTGCAAAGCCTGTGGATACAGTCCGATAGAATCAAGCCACCACTATTGTGGAGCTTGTCGTTTTGAATTCAGATGCAACCCTAAAGCATATGGAGAATATCTAAAAAGCTGTTAGGTCCTAGCGAAAAAACCAACGAGAAAAACCAAACGAAAAAACCAATTGCTAGGTTTTTATTAATAGCAATTTGAATATAAATGATGATTATTTAACCCTTGCAATTTGGCCATTCTAGTGCCAGGCATAAGTATATATACCCCTATATATATAGGTAAATATGGTAAAAAGCCGAATTAGCCGTAAGAAAGTATTTGTCAAAATTGGCGACATAGAGCAAGGGCCTGGTATTAGATGTAGCATACATCGAGTTGTAGGCATCGAACTTGTAAGGAACGAATTCCCTAACGAACACCAAAAGGAAGAAGGATATGATACCTTTGATTTAAGAATCATTGAGGCTATCACTGACAGCAAGGGTGAAGTTATAGGACATAACAAACACGAGTTTGACCTATACGGAAAGAGAGGTCTAAAACTATGAGGGGCGAAGGCGTCACTAGGGAACTACCTAAGGAGGTGACAAACAAATAAACAAAAACTTGGGAGGTGGGGCCGAAAGGCCCTATTACTCTTTTTTGAGTAGCACGAATATTTCTAGTGTTTTTTGAATAATAATGATGATTATTTAACCCTTACGGGGCTTAATGAAAAAGCCCGTTTTTTTACCCCTACCTAATAGTCGTACCCCCAATAATCATTGTATGCTTTCTCTAAAGAGATTAGCTCTTTTCGGACCTCTTCTGAGTGGTCCCATTCTGCTGACCTAATAGCTCTATTCCAGTGCTCTTGGTCCAAATACCCTAGCATGTGCATTAATGCATCTAACTTATGGCTGTCGTCCATACATAACCTAATACATACCTCTATATAAAGCTTTCCCCATACTTCAATTCATAGAAACCTTTATATACTCAGTCCCCTATCCTGTCAGATGACAAACAAACTAAGAACTATACAGTATAATAATACACACTATACAACACTTAGAAAGGTCTGTAGGCAGGAAAGGGATGATTATTTAACCCTCAGCATTTCTGATATTCTACTCGTTTTTGAGTAGCCCCACCCAATTTTGGGTAGCATACATAAGTATATATAGGGGCCCCGTTATGGTACGCGCGTGTGCGAAGCCTAACAGGGCTTATCTATACCGAAACGATTTATTACTATTCTAAAATGTATGTAAATCCTCCCAACATTTATCACAGAAGGTAACAGTCTGTAGACTGTCTTCTACATGGCACCATTTACACCACATGATTATTATCCTCACAATACTTTATCATGGTATCCTTTGCACTTAGATAACTCATTGATTGACTTATAGTACTCCATGCTTTATCACTATCTTCTTTTGTCTTTATATCATTAGTTAAGAATACTATACTTCTTCTTATTAATTCTATTCTTGTCGCGATATCTCCGTTTATCATTTCTTTAGGGACTACAACACGGGGCTTCATACTAACAATAGTAGAAACGTGTGCCGCGTCGGGATGCCAATTTATGTTTTCTCCCGTTTCGTCGTGTTCTGTTACACTCATTTATTCACCTTTTGTTGTTTTGACATATATTTACAACTATACTCTAGTATATAAGGATTACTATCATTATTTATGCTTAGTAACTCTTTTTCGGGATTTTTGTAGAGATTTTTTAATTCCCGTTTAGCACTTTCCCAACTCATTAATCCGCCCATTTTAAGCCTCATAATAATGTGGAAATTCTGACATATTACAAATAGGACAATAACCTATTTGGCTCTCATAAACTGTGAAGCATATTTCACATTCGGTAGTTTTCATTATTCGTCAACCCCTATAATATAATCTTCAAGTTCAGTTAAATAACTGTAACATAAATTTAACTTCTTTCTTACTTCTAAGAAACCCTCTTGAATATATTTCTTTTGATAGTCTTTCATTTATTCCACCTTTCTAAATTCATATGATGTAAATGACCTTCTATCTTTTTCAAAATATTTGTACTATCATCTATTGCGTGTTCTATTTGGCTTGTAGCATCTACTAATGAATACAGCGCATATGACAATAAATAGGTATCATGTGAACACTCACCACTATCTATTGCCCTAGCGGATAATTCGTGTAACTTATCAAATCTATTTATCTGCATTTATTCACCCTCACAATCATCGATACAAGTCCACCCTTTATCATAAGCTAACATGGAAGGGCCTTCGGGGTCTTCTATATATTCTTCGGATACAAAACCCATAACGATTAAGTCGTGTGCATCATCAATGGCACCCCGACACATTTTACAGCATTCACTATAATCTTTCCCTGTTAAGTATTTCATTTATTCACCTTTTATTGCTTTTAATAGATTCTCAAATTCTGCCTCTATCTCGGCCTCAGTTTGAAAGTGTTGTCTTAATTGTGTCCAGTCTATAATATGAAAGTTAATCATATCAGACCAGAAACCCTCCATATCGTAATATTCTTCCTCAAGTACCTCTTTAATCATTTCAACATCCTCTATTGATTCAGGATTATACCAAAGGTTTACTAACCATGTTTCCCTATTTGACCAGCCATTATAGGACATTATTCTTCCTCACTTGAATTTTCATTAAAGTATTGAGGTAACCCTTCTCTAATGTACATATCTAAATCTATATAATCAATATCATATCCTTCTTTATTGATAGTTACTGTTAGTTCGTCGCCATAACTATCATACTCTAGTATTGGTTCGTCGCAATACATATGTATATCTTCATATAGTACATATTCTTTTAGTTGCTCTAAGAATGCGTCCAACAATTCGTAGGCTTGTCTCTTGCTTATATCTGTCTTTTGACTTTCTGACATATACCTACATTGTAGACCTTGCTATATATAAGTTTCTATATGTGTTTTTATGTACTTTCTTATGAGTAATCGGTCAAAAACGCGTAGCTACTCATTTTTGGGTACTGCAGGCCATGTATTTAACCCATAGGAAAAGTGTCAAAAATGACCTCCCATAACCTTATATATGATATTGTATGTCTTAAAGTATGTCAAACAACAAGAAGACACAAAAAAAGCAAGCTAAACCTACAAGGTTTAAACTACAAAAACATAAAGCAAGATTTGATATGAGTCTTGATAAGCTAGAGGAACATTACACTGCTGCTATGAAGGCGCAAGCTGTGCAGTATAGGAAATACAAAGAAGCTCAGACATATGCTGCAGATACTGCTGCACTACTTGAGACTAAAAAGAAACTCTACATGGAGAAGCTAAATGATTAAAACCGTAACAATCAAGCTTGGCGCTACTACTCCTACCGCAAAGAACTTCGAGTCTGCTAGAGCTGATATAGAAACTACATACAGCATTCCTGATGATGTTGCAATGGACCTAGAGAAATCTATGGATATGCATGACAAAGAAATGAGACGTGCAAAGATATTCCTTACGCAAGCGTTAAGGGCTGTTAAAGATGAACTGGATGGTAAGTGATGGCAACAAGAATGGTACAGGTTAATTCGCTCGCTGTCGCAAATAGATGGCTAAGCCAAATGAAAGAAGACTACCATCCTAATCACCACAAGAGATTAGGCATATGGGAAAGACCTAGACAAGGATACGGCAGGAAAGGCTACAGCCATACTGATAGTATGATATATGTTGTAGGCCATTCTAAAGCTGTAGAAATCAAAGTAAGTCACCTAGGAAAGCGCATAGCTTAACCTTTTAAGGACGGGACTTATTACCACTTATGGAGAATAGAGTCGTAGGAGAGCTACGGACGAGCTTAGGTTTCTCGTGGACTTTCAACAAAAATTTTGAGAAACTATCGGTTGGGCTACATTGAACACTCCAGCTAAGTACATAGTTATTCAATGTCCTAAATGCTATGCATATAGAGCAGGACAAGAAAAACATAAATCATGGAAATGCTACCGATGCAATTATAGTATGAATAGAAAGAATACCAGAATACAAGGAAGGCCAGATAACCCTGCTGAAGTTATGGAAATTATTAGATTACTAAAAGAAGATAAGATATAAGTCACACACACCTTTGTTTCCACTGGAACTTTTTTATTATGTATAAAACAACCACAGACGATTCGACGGCTTATTAGTACATCTAATAATATTGTTAGATATATATAATAATCTCCAGTGGAAATGAAGGTGTCTGTGTCTATCTATCTGTTGGTTCTTTTAATAATTCTAAGAACTCTTTAGGAGTTACTCTTGGTTGACCAACAACATAACTAGTTTGTAAAGAATCTCCATATGTTACTTCGTATCCTATTACTACTTCTCTTGTCGCTTTAGGTAAAGAAGGCATATTGATTTCTACAATATCACCTATATCTAAATTATCAAGATTGGACAAACTTAACGTGTAACTAACAGTAGGTTCTTTAAATCTATTCAATACTTTGTAAGCGACATCTTCTAATTCATTCTTATCTTTTGATTTATATGATATAAAATTACTAACAACTCCATATCTTTTTTGACTGCCTGAATCTTCTAGCTGTACATATATGTCTTCATCATCGCTACTAACTACTGTTATTGCGTTGATAAGGCGCGTTGAATCTATTTTGGATACTACCCCACCATTGATTATATTCGCGTCCTCTATGGACACTTCTACGTAAGGAAACGAGGTTACTGTATTTGATTCATCAGATAAAAAGAAATCCATTACTTTACCTGACCTGATTGCATAACGCCATTGTTTGATAGTATTAGGTTTATGAAACTGGTCATTGACCAATACTTTCATTTCAGCAAAACAAGCGTCAATAAACTCCTTCCTAGTTTTCCATCCAAACAAATCCATATCCTTTGTTATCATTATACCTGAACCACGAGTCAGCCTGGAAACGTCTATACCTTTGTAGTTGCAAGCTTTAGCTGCAGCAAAGTACAAATCCTCACCAACATAATCCTGAGATTTAAATTGAACGAACTGAGATTCCGCAAGCAATGTGGTAAAGTCTAATGCTGTAAAAGTAGATACTTCTGGTTTAGGTTGTATGTCTTTGATAATACCTATAAACTTTTTGTCATCAACCAAATTGCTTAGGTTACCTCTACCCCAAGACAATTCAACTTCTGCTCCAAGCCTACACAAGTCAAGAGATTCCTGGCCAATGAAATTAACTGTTAGAACTCTAGCAGAATTAAAAGTGTGCGTGACTTTAGCATTGACGGCATTAGGAAATACTATACCATCTATTGTTAAATTGAAAGATAATGTTTCGGGGAAAACATCTCTGTCTGTTGCAGACATCTAAGATACCAACTCACCAATTACTATAAAATTCAATGATGCCACATACTGATTAGCCATAGCAGGGTCTTTGTTCAAATTACCATTACTCAAACGTAATCGCAACTGCTTGTAAGCTGTGGATGGAGAATCTACTTTCTTTGAATCAATCGTAGACCATTCATATCTGTCTCCTTCAATTAAATTCCAAATCTTTCGATAGCCTGTCTGCGTTAACGTGCGAACTGAAACTGCCATTGTTGGCAATCCTAAAGACGTTCTTGTAGGTGAAATAGGATAAGCCCTAGAACCTAACGGCATACGTGAAGCCAACCCTCCACTTCTGCTTAGGTTTGCACTTAGAATTGCTAAGTCACCATTGTCTACCATTGTATCTAAATCTAATGTATGTATTACTTCACTTACTATTGTTATTGTCTGGGTTACTTCTGAAGAGTTGTCTAATTCATCAGTGGTATAATCGCCAACCTTACGTGATACTACCTGGCAAGTAATCTCAGGTGTAATCCCTGATTCATAAGATGCAATAGGCAAAGTCGGGCCAGCTACAGTAATTATGTCTGCAGTAGTGTCAGCAGAATCACTAGTGTCAATATCCTCATTCACACCTATCGCATCTGCAGCCACAGATTTCAAAGTGTAAATTCCGTTGTTATTTGCATCGTCTGGAGTATTGATGAATATAGTGTCTCCAACTCTTGCCCCATTATCAATAAATTTATTTTCACCGCCAGCAGTAGCGGTGATAGTTTCAGCGGTACTAATATTTAGTGTTGAAATGCCCGTGGTTAGATTTCTGAACCCGCCCCATGCATAATTGTTTTTACCGCCACAGAGCTTGTCATTAATGACATTACCGTCTACATCATCTAGTATATATCTCGCAGCATTAGTATCATCATTAGTAGATATTTCAGAAAAGACACAAAAATCTACAGATTTGAAAAACTCGCTTGAATTTACACCCGCAGTATTTTTCGTATTGTTAGGAACTAAATCTACCACTTTATAGATATAATGGTCAAACGAATTGCTGTCATCGGCAACGTTAGTAGTTCCATCTGAAGCCACAGATACCCTACCAAACACTTTAAGTGTAGTAGGCGTGCCTGGTCCAGTATTATCTACATTTTGACAAGTTAATCGAATTTGTTGAGAACCATCCTTGAATCCTGAATTGTCATTAGACATAGGAAAAGTTGTAAGTGGGAACGTCCTTCCAGAATTGTGTTTAAACTTGTAAGTAAGTATCTCTCTATCACTACCGATTGGATAACTGTGTGACAAAGACAAGTTAATTACAGAAAAGTCATCACCATACTTTGCACGTAATGCAGTGTCTCTACTTGTTCTCAATACTGCTACAGGGTTAGATTCTTGTACATCTACGTCCTGTGCACGTTTAAAATTACTTCTAAATCCTTTTGAATCAACAACAAAAATATTTACATATGTATCAGCATTTGCCTTGTGAAAGGTGTGTTTGAGAGTCGTGCTTGTCGTAGGCTCGTCAAGCTCTACAATAGTATAGTCGTCTAATGAATCATTAGATGCAGTAGCGTTACCGTCCCAGTTAACACCAAACTTAGTAAACTCTGCTGCAGTATTATTAGTAGAATGTGAGTAAGCAACTACTGTCAATGTAACCTCTTCGCCAATCGTTGGATTATTAGACGTTACCGCACCCTCAGCACGTAATCTGAAATGCGTCATCAAGTTACCCATTGAATTGCTTGTTTGGTCAGATGCATAAGTAACCAATGCATAAGTGTTGTCAGTGCCTTCATTAGCTAAGAAAGTAGAAGTAATATCTCCATCAGCTTGTTTTAAAGAGTCCTTACCTAAATTGGACGTTGCCGCAGAGAATGTAGCATTTGTAGAATATGTAACACCTTTAACTCCATTTACAGTATCTGAACCAGTTTCAATATTTGCACCAGTAGAATCGTAAGGAGATTTCCATACAGTTCTTAATTCTTTAATATCAATATCAGTTGGCTTTGTTTTTAAATCTACAACTGCATTTATCATATCTGTATCTGCTTTTAAATCTGTAATTGGCTTTGTTGGTTCTTTATCTTCATACTGAATTACAATATCAAAACCAGTTGAATGCACCGCTGAACCTGAAGAATTACCATTTATTGTTTTTCTTGATGTAGTCCCAGAATCTACTTGTTTAAATGTAATATGACCTGCTGTACTTGTAGTATCATTATTCATACGCTGAATAATAAAGGAAAAGTAATCGCCCCAATTCAATGATTTACTTTTTACAAATTCTTTCATATCTATTGAAAAGTCTACGTCGGCAGTATCAGGTCTAAAAAAAGCAATTATTCCATTTGCTCCAAAACCAAAATCCCCTGTAACACTTTTTATTGGACCACCAACAGCTTCAATATTATCAAAATTACCAGTTTCTGTTGGTGCGTTTGCTGTCCCCCCAGGACTTTGTATTCCTTTAAACCATCCTTGCGTGACTGCGGTTGTAGTTGCATCGTGGTCAATTCCATCCACACAGATTCTTGCCATGTCTGCAAATTGATAACCGTTAGTTCCTGAAATTCCTGCGTCTAATTTAACATCAAACTCAGAAATCGCATAATGTAAAGCTGTTGTGTCATTATTATTTATAGTAAAATTTAATTTCATACCAACTATGTTTGCATTAGCATCGCCAGTTTCACCAAGAGCATCTTTCTTTTCAGGAAGTCTACCATAAATTATCGCTTTGTATTCTCCGCTATCAAACCCAACTTTTAATCCTGCATCACCTTCGTCAGTATCACCACTAAAAGTTGACACAACCGCCGTTCTAGCAGTGCTGTGTGTACCTCCAGCTAAGCTAAAAGGATTAGGATTTGGCGTCAAAGAAGCATCATTTACAGGATGCATCGTAAGGTCGACTACTACCATTACAGTATTGCACCTCCTGCTTTAGCTAATGTTTTTGTCAAAGGATTATCAGTAAACGCATCACCTAAATCAGTTAACATTGACACAACTCCGTCGCCTGCATCTTTTGCTTGTGTAAATAATTCTACCAAAGTAAATACTCCTGCGTTCAATACTCCTATTGACTTGCCAACTATGTCAAACTTTTCATTTAATCTGACAAACAAGATTACTATCGCTGTCGCCAGTATTACAATACCTGCTATAGCTAATACAAACAAACCGACTGAGGCTGCTGCACTGCCTGCAGCAAGCGCAATTCCTTTGAATCCTAACCCTTGTAAACCTAAAGTTTGAATCAATCCTTTCTTTGTAAATGCAACAAGCAAAAGCTCAGCGGCTAATAAAAATTCTAACGCACCAGTAAAGGTTTCTACAACTCTAACTGACTCTTGATAACTTCTAGCGGTTTCTTCGTTTATTACACCTGCAGCTTCTAAACCTGAAATAAATTTGTATAAACCACCAGTTGCCTGGTTAACTCCAGAAGTAACAGATTGTATTAAAATTAATTGTTCAGTTTGTTCGCTAATAAATCGTTTGTTAGGTTCTGAAGTCTTATCTATTGCTTGTTGTAAATCTTTACTTACTCTAGTCTGTTTTTCCATCTCTCGGCTAGTGTTATCGATAGCAGCTTGCAATTGTATTTGTTCTTTTTCAAGCATATCAAAAGTATCAATCGCACCTACTGCAGTCATAGTAACTGCACCTTCAATTACAAATTTACCTGTAGTTGGACTCCTAGCTGTTGCGCCTCTTCTACCACTACCTGGTCCGCCCATTACTTAGCCAGCCCCACATCTTTTCTTAATTGCTCTAACTCTGCTGTACGTTCACGACCTGTGGCGATTGCTACGCTAGCTCTCTCTGCAGTCATAGTATTTACAATACTTAACAACGTTTTAGAATCATAATCATCTAAAAACTCAAACATAAGAACAACATCTTCATATTTCATAACAGGTTCTATAATCATCTCTGCAAGCATTGCCAATACAATAGGACGTGTACGGGTATCTAAATCTGCCATGTATATTCTTTCTTTGTCTGTAATAGGCTCAAGGTTTTCAATCTTTTTAGAAATCTCCCTTATCCTTGGCATCTCATCTACTAATTCTTTTTTAAGATAATAATGGTCGTTGTTTATACGTTCCCAATCCTCTGTCTTTAATCTTTGTAAAATAACAACTGGCGTCTGCTCTTTGTAGAACCAACTACGCCAACCTTTTGGTTTGTGTAACTTAGACAGTGATGGGAGTTTTACTTCTTGTCGTTCCCAATACTCTTGCCTCATCGCTCCTAGGTCTACTAGGGGGGCGTCTAACTGACCTGTTACGTTTACCATACCTACCTATAATGTCATGTCTGCGCTTATTGCGTATGCGCTGTAATTTGAGAAATCTCCATTACCTCTAAATTTAATAGTAAAAGTTTCTGTGATTTCTCCTCCTGGAGTTAATGGCCTTGAGAAAGCAGTGACTGTTCCATTTGTCAATGCAATACTTCCTTCTGTACCGAAGTCCAATCGTACAAGTGGCAATATAGTTTTATCCACATATGCATTGTATATCTGTTCATTTTCTGCAGTTGTTGTAATATCTAATGTAACGTCTGCTTTACCTCTTGAAATTTTGTTATTCTGTAACCAAGTAGTTCCAGTCTTTCCAGGAATAGAAGTGTTGTTGTTTGCTATTTTTAAAGCGACTGTTTTTAAATTTGAAAACTCAGTTAAAGTAGGATTTGCATCGTTAACTACAGGTATAGTAACATTACTACCTACCATTTTGTAAATACCTTTTAAAAGATTTTGAGGGTCTGCGCTACCAGCAACTGCTGTTGCTGAGCTTGTGACTCCTGCGTTAAGAACTGCTGTAAGTTCCGTGATTGTCTCAGTATTAGAGTGGTCCAAATCTATAACTCCATCTGATAAAATTGCAGCATCATCTGGACCGTCTCCATCATAACCTGTATCTGCATTGCCAGCAGTGTCAAATATCTTCATGTATTTTTCACCAATTTCTACAGAGTGACCATCAGTTCGATTTATTCTTATGCCATCAGTACTTGCCGTAGAAAAACTTACAGTTAAATCAGTTGGCAATAAGGGGTCTGCAGTCGGTGCTGCAGGAAATGGTGTAGTAGAATAATTGTCAGCATAAAATCCTGCACTAAAATCTCCATCAGAAGAATCTTCACTAAATTGAGCAGTGCAAACAGTATCTAAAGTAATAAATCCGCCAGCAGTGTAATCAGCCTCTAAAGTTACTTCATTAGGAACAACTCCGCCTACTAACGTAAAAGCACCTCCAGTTTCTTTTGCTAATACTGAAAGCGAGTCTACACTTGAAGTCAATTTTGATGGTGTTTTTGTAGAGCCAAATTCTGTGGTTACTCCTATTGCTCTACCTAAAAGAGCTTTCCAACCTGTGCCTTGACACGCTACTTTTAACGGTAAGCTAACATTAATTGGTCCACGCGCATGAAATGCATCCGTTGACTGACCAATGCTAGGTATAGGTGCAATATTCATTTCTACTGCCCTAGGGTCAAATGTGTCCAATAGACCTAAATGTGACAAAGTACCGTTTGGAGGGTCCCCATAACTTGATTCTACTTCGAAAGCTGCCTGTACGTTTTGTGTAATTTTTACCATTTTAATTTACCACCTCATAACTTGTGATATCACAGTTAAGAACATAACGAAACCATCGGCGATTCCTATCCGACAGGTCTGTGCGACTAGTCAAGATAATACTTGCATAATCGCTATTAAGTGCAGTTCCAGCGCTTTTAGCGCGTCCTGCGTGAATGAGGTGTACTACCCCAGTGTAAAGGCGTCTAAGCCTATCTCTGCTCACTGCTGTGGACATATCTATTGCGATAGATGCAGTGTGTCTATCTACTCCCTTACCAATACCTAACATATCATGTCCACCAGAAACTTCATAACATCTTATAATGTCGTTATTTTTTAAATTATATTTACCCATATCCCAAGATTCGTCTATCTTTAATGTGCCACCTGCCGATGTAAGATTGTTGCCTACACCACTTGCAACCTCTGACCAGTTGTTACTTAACAAATCTACCACTGCCGTTACAGGGTCTGTCAAAGCTGTATAGGTTGCTGCCATTAATATACGTTATCTAAGGCGGTCCTCCCTACGCCAAATCCGCCAATAGCTCTTGCCATTGCCATACCTCTATCTAATCTGCCACCGTCTTTCAACACTTTCATTGCCATCTCTTCAAACCGCTGTGAACGTGCTGCGTTGTCCATAGAATCATCGCCCTCTTGCATAAGATTTAAATCGTCATTCATTGCAATCATTGCTGCTGTAAAATAGATAGTTGCTAACTTTATATCATCTGGAGTAGAAGCTGTCCTGTATCTGTACGTAACATACGCATCTACACCCTGCGGACTACTATTCATCATATTCATAGTAGCATAATTATTGATGTAGACAATACCACGTTCTGTGTCTACCCACCAATCTTTGTTTACAGAATCTGTAACTGTGTTAGTTCCTGTTTTATTTGCAACATATTCAGTGTATGCAGAACCATCCCAGACATTTAGTTTATCAGTACCGCTTGCTAAATCTACAATCGGATAATGCTCTAGTTGTATTCTGCCCCTAGAGTTTACTACATTAGACCTTACTAATTGTATTCTTGCTCTTTCGTTTGTCACTGTACCTGCTCTTGATGTAGCCCATGCGTGATTTGTAAGCTCGTCTACACGTGCTTCTGACATCTCAATAAATGAATCTACAACTGTATTAGTTGGTGTAGTAGAACCGCTAAATGCATCTACTTGAAGAAATTGTGCTACTTGAGTTGCAGTACAGTAAGCTACCATTATAGAATCCTACTCAATGCTGTATTCATCAACTTTTCGCCTGTAGTTGCTACAACCATACCATTCATGTCTATTGGTTGTCCTGCCATGTTCCAGCCGATTGCTCCAACTGGTAACGTAACATATCCTTGCTGTTGTGCAAGCGGTGGAGGACCTCCGCCGTTTGCTGTGTAAAATTGTTCTCCATTAGCTAATGTATCTATAGCTGGTGGTGGCATCTGCCATGCTTGTGGTTGGGCGGCTGCTGTGCCTACACCGAACCATGTCCACGGCTTAAACATACTAGCTCCGCCCTGCATAGGCATCTGCTGCTGCATATATGGGTTTTGCATCATTGGTTGTTGAGTCACGGCAGGAGCTTGCTGGAGTTGACCGTCGCTTCCGTAAGGATTCTGCCAGTTCAATACGCTATGATGACTGTTGTCCTCTGTAGCCCACTCCTCGTGCAAGGTGAGACGCGCGTTAAGCTCCTCCGCAGCCTCGTCACCATACATTGTTCTAGGATGCCAGTCTATCTGTGTGTTATAGACTTTCTTTAAAAATTCCATGTTGTCTGCTAAATCTGTAGGAACTTGCACGTCTGTTTCCTTACAAAGCGCTTCTAACATCTCTACAGAGTTCTTAATGACTGGATACAAGTACTGTATCATTCTCATTGTTGTATTTTCTGCTGCCTTCGCATCGTAATCTGGATGCTGTATCTTATCTACCGCTACAGGATTTAAATATCCTGCTGGGCTTCCTGCATATCCGCTCATAATTTCCTCCAATATATTTCGTGTACCACTCCGTCAACCGTAAGTGAATAACCGTAAGTCTGTGGGATGTTCATAGTCCAAACCTCCTATTCTGACGGGTTGACAAAGCCGAGAGATACTCATCGTAATCGCGTTGGTGTAATTTACAGAATCCGCCTCCTGTAGTCATACCACAATAAGGACACTCGTCTTTGCCATGTTTCCGCCTTAACCCCCACCACTTTCGTGATAGCCTTTTGTGTCTCATTGTGAGACGTTTTACATACAAGTCCAATTCATCGTCAGACATTGCTTCCGCTGTTGGCATCATCTGTTGTTGTACTGGTTGTCTTGTAAGAACATTAGGGGCTGGAGCCACCTCTCGTGCTGGTTCCTCTGTTAGTGTGTGTTGAGGATTTT
>LUMI01000102.1_pt1 | contig 34177 bp, 48 predicted proteins | sample 729681 | NCBI WGS metagenome assembly LUMI01 (sample SAMN03860267, study PRJNA289734) | marine metagenome | biome: seawater column; feature: ocean; material: water; isolation source: Red Sea water column Station 34 - depth 10m | place: Saudi Arabia: Red Sea | collected 2011-10-15 | depth 10 m
AAGTGGTCCCAAAAGCGGTCCCGATAAATGGTCCAACCCACTGGTATCATTGAATTTATTCAGAAAAAGTAAGGAAAATGGCGCACCGGGGAGGATTCGAACCCCCGACCCCTTGATTCGTAGTCAAGTACTCTATCCAGCTGAGCTATCGGTCCACGAAACAAGGAATTAAGGTCTGCCTTGCGCTAATGCAAGAGCAAAATTGAGTCACAATAAAACAGATAAATCAAAAAAAGTATGGAACGTAAGTTTTTTGATTTGCCTCAGGGTAGAAACTTCTGGGTCAGTCGTACCATGTTTCGTATCAAAGGATTATTGAAAAACTTTGGGCCGATATAATTAGTGATAAGCTTTTTGTTTACTTCACCCAGCGTCGGGTATGCAAAACTAGTACGTGCAACTTTATATATTGAGATGCGGTTAGAAATCATAAAAGACCAAAAGTTTAATAGCTCGCCAGCACCAATACCAACAACAGAAGCACCAACTACAAAGTTTCTGTAAATATATATTTCTATCCAACCTAATTTTTTGTTATCAGTAATTGCCCTGTCATTTTCGGAAAAACTGACACGGCTAATTTTCAACTTATGTCCATATTTTTTCATGGCTTGATCTTTTGAAAGACCAACTGAGCCAATTTCTGGCGTCGTATAGATCACTCGAGGATGGGTTTCAGTCTGGACTCTAGTTTTTAATCCAGTGGTGATAGACTTGAGAACTATTCCAGCATGATAATTTGCAACGTTGGTAAAGTTCTCGAATTGCGCAACGTCTCCAATTGCGTAAATTCTTTTATTATTTGTGCGAAGATATTGATCCGTTTCAATTCCAATATCTGAATAACTTATGCCAGCCGCTTGAATGTTTAGATTTTGTAAATTTGGCTTCTTTCCTGTAGCGACCAGAAGATGACTACCTGTGATTTTGTCATCATTAGTAAGTTGAACCACTAATTTGCCGCCAACTTTAGAAATATTATTAACGCAAGTGTCTTCTTTTAAGCTAACGCCATCTTCTACTAAGCTAACCCTTAAAATTTCTACCTGCTCACGACTAAAGTTTGATAATAATTTTCTCTTTTCAAAGATCGTTACATTAACTCCAAGGCGGGCAAATGCTTGGGCCAACTCAACACCTACAGGACCGCCACCCAACACAAGCAGATGTTCAGGCTTCTTGGTTAAATCAAAGATGGTTTGGTTTGTGTAATATTGAACATCCGATAAACCACTAATGTCGGGAACTGGTGTGTGAACACCTGTGGCTATCACTATTCGGCGAGATTGAATTTCATAAGCTCCAGCAGCCACCGTTGTTTCATTCACAAACTGCCCATACTCTCGGATGACATTTACTCCTAAAGAGCGAAACCTCTCCTCACTATCGTGAGGTTCAATTTCATTAATCGCATCTCTTACAAAACCCATAGCATTATTAAATTGCTTTGGTTTTCGCTGATTACTAAAGGCGATTAAAGCTTTGGAAGGAACGCAGCCGTAATTAAGGCAGTCACCACCCATCTTATCACCCTCAAGTAACACTACCTTAATCCCAAGCTGAGCTGCGCCTGCGGCAACAGACAAACCCCCTGCCCCAGCACCTATTACCAGCAAGTCCGTTTTAATTTTTACGGTCATAGTTGTACCTTGCTACCCTGATAAAAATTGGTGATGCGATGAGAACTATTAGGCATATTAACGGTACTAAAAATTGAAAAGACCAAAAAACTGATAAATCTGGAGCTTCGCCTTGATCGAAAAATACACCCGCATTTGAGCCAATGAGTGTAAAAACAAATCCCCCAGGTATAATGCCAAAAAATGTTGTCCACACAAAGTTTCTCAAACTGACACCTGCAATCGCAGGCAAAATGTTTGCCACAAAAAAGGGAACAACAGGAATTAATCTTAGAAGTAAAAGAAGGTTTATTTCGTTCACTTTGAGCTGTTCGATTAGATTTTTAAATCTGTCAGAGTTTTTATCCAACCCTCTAAAAGTATCTCTAAATCCCATTCTAACTGCCAAAAATAAAAGTGTGGCACCCAAAGTGGCAGACACTACGTTCAAAATTAAACCAACTTTGAGTCCAAATATAAAACCTCCCGTCACAGAAAGAACGGTAGCTCCAGGAATAGAAATTGTGACCACAAAAACGTAAATAAGTGAAAAGATTACGACTGTAATAAAATAGTTGATATCGCGAAACGTTAAAATTTGATCACGATTTGTGAGAAAGTCTTCAAATGTAATAATTTTAGCACCCAAATGGAATGCAAGTACGAAAGCCAAAGCGATCAATATAACCGGAATAAATTTTTTCATCAATTTTTACTAAAGTTGTCCAATCGTCTTGCTATATCAAGGAGCCATAAAAAAACTTAGTGAAAATGTAGTTCAAAACCATGAAAAATCAGAACTTTGCCATCTTTTTCGTAGAATAAATCATTTTGAAGATTAATTTTTATTTATTATAAACATCGATTTGACTTATCGTCTCGATCGGCTTATTAGCAGGGCTTCAAGAAATACACGGTGCGAATCTGAGTTTTTGCACCAAAGTTTAACGGAGTTGAAGCGATGAAGCGCACATTTCAACCTTCTAATCTAGTTAGGAAGCGTCGTCACGGTTTTCGTGCGCGCATGGCTACTAAAGCAGGTCGTAAAATTTTAAACGCACGACGCGTCCGAGGCCGTAAATCTTTAAGCGCTTAAATTCAATCCATTAGGAATGAAAACAGCATATTATGCCCCAGCAGTTAGACAACGCTGAGAATACTAAGACTAATTCGCAATCCTTAAAGGCTGACTTACAAACGTTAACTAAAAGACAAGATTTTATCTTGGCTTCCAGAGGCCTGAAGCACTCTTGCGATACAATGATTGTTCAAACTAAGAAGAACGATTTAAGAACAGTTAGAGTGGGAATTACTTGTTCAAAGAAAGTTGGGAATGCAGTCGTTAGAAATCGAGCTAAAAGGCGTTTGCGGGCGATAGCTCGAGAGATTTTACCTACTTGGGGTCGCGTCGGGTTTGATTACGTTTTAATAGGTCGCCACGGCTCCACAATTTCATCAGAATTTAAAAACTTAAAAAATGATTTCATATCAGCTTTGGAAGCGTTACATCGTAAGTCAGATGGAGAGAATTAATGCGACCAACAGCATATATTGTGTCAATACCTATACGCTTTTACCGCTTGGTAATTTCTCCTCTAATCGGGTCAAACTGTCGATATCACCCGACATGCAGCTCATATGCATTAGAAGCACTTGAAAAACATGGGGCTTTAAAAGGGGGTCGGCTTGCCATAAAACGTATTTTCAAGTGCCATCCTTTAGGAGGTTCTGGAATTGACAATGTGCCAGACTAATTTTGAAATCTTTATGATAGAAAAAATGCTCAAAATTACACCTATCAGCACAAAAGCAAGCGGTAATTAGCCCCAATGTTTGATGATATAAACGAGATACATCCCCTATTCAAAAATGCTCCATCGACAACAGAGTTTAAAAAACTTCGAAAGCGAATAATAAAGAATACCCGTGAGGCCATTGAGCAATATGGAATGATCGAGCGCGGTGCACGTTGGCTAGTCTGTTTGTCAGGAGGCAAAGACAGTTACACGCTTTTAGCAGCCTTATATGAACTAAAATGGAGAGGTCTATTACCCGTTGATATATTAGCCTGTAATTTAGACCAGGGTCAGCCTGGCTTTCCTGCAACTACACTTCCAGAATTTTTAAAAGAAATGGAAATACCGCATAGAATAGAATTTCAAGATACCTATTCCATTGTTAAAGACAAAGTCCCTGCAGGTCGGACGTACTGCGCTCTTTGTTCGAGACTACGCAGAGGTCATCTTTACAGAATTGCTCGTGAAGAAAATTGTAGTGCCGTCGTACTTGGCCACCACAGAGATGACATATTAGAGACCTTTTTTATGAATATCTTTCATGGTGGGCGCCTAGCCACCATGCCACCCAAATTAGTAAATGAAGAAGGCGACCTATTTCTTTATCGGCCGTTGGCACACGTTGCTGAGCAAGACTGTGAAAGGTTCTCTCGAGCGCTTAAATACCCTATAATACCTTGTGATTTATGCGGATCACAAGACGGATTGCAGCGTCAACAAGTAAAGCAAATCCTAGATGGATGGGAAAAAAATTATCCTGGCAGAAGGCAGGTTATGTTCAAAGCTCTTATGAACACGAGGCCATCACATTTGCTAGACCCTCAACTATTTGATTTCGAGGGCTTAACAGTAAAAAAAACAAGCGGTGATAGTCCAAACTAATTAGAAGAATGGAAGTAAAATTCAGAGATTAATACTTGACCTTTTGGTACATACTCTGTTGAAACCGGGTAAGAAATTTGAATAGGTAGCTTATTTAATGGATGATCAAAATAAAAACCTAATTTTAGCATCAGTGCTAAGTTTTATAGTGATAATCACATGGTTTATTTTATTTCCACCACCTGAACCTGTACCGCGTGATGCAGACACAACACAACAGCAGTCTGAAGAGACGGAGTTAGCCCCCACTGCAGACACTAACCAAACACCTTTAGTAAATACTGGAGAAACTGAAATTGCCGTTGAAGCTGAGCGTATTCAAATTGAAACAGAACTGTTAAGTGGTGCGATTTCTACGCAAGGTGGTAGAATTGATCAATTGTCCTTAAAAAAATATCGCAACACAATAGCAGACGACTCTGACATAGTGACTCTGTTAAGCCCTGTCGGTCAACCCGAGGCATACTATGCTGCATTTGGGTGGGCTCCAGCCGTGGGGATAAAAGCGGATCAAGTACCTGACCCCAATACCATTTGGACAATTGTTGGTAATGATATTTTAACACCTTCGTCTCCTGTATCCTTAGTCTGGGACAATGGAAACGGTGTTACATTCATGCGCAAAATTTCCGTTGATGAGAAATATATGTTTACAGTGGAACAAGGCATTGAAAACAGTTCTGGTTCAGAAATTTCTTTGAGACCTTATGGCCTATTGAGGCGACACGGGGAACCAAAGGATATGAAAAACTTCTTTATTTTACATGAAGGCGTTGTTCGTATGTCTGACGGCGAACTGTCGGAAGAAGATTATGATGATATAGCTGACCTACCAGTCTTAGAAAAAGAAGGAACGCATGCAGAGCGAATAGAGGTCCAAAATAGTGGATGGACCGGTTTTACAGATCATTATTGGATGACGACACTTATCCCAGATCAGTCTTCATCTTTCAGATCAACAACTAAGTACTTTGCAGCTCAAAATATCTACCAAGTCGAGGCAGTTATGCCATCTGTAGTTATTGCAGACGGCACCACAACATCGGTGAGCACACAACTTTTTGCAGGTGCAAAAGAATGGGATACTATACGAAAGTATGAACAGGCGGGGGTAACTGGTTTTCTTGACAGCATAGATTGGGGTTGGTTTTTCTTCCTAACAAAACCAATGTTTGCCGTTCTTCATTGGTTGAATGTTATTATTGGCAACATGGGTTGGGCTATCATAGGACTAACTTTGATCATAAAGGCCGTGTTATTCCCATTAGCATATAAATCTTATGCCTCGATGGCAAAGATGAAGGAATTACAGCCAGAAATGGAAAAAATTAAGGAGCGCGTGGGCGATGATCGCCAAAAACTCCAACAAGAAATGATGGGCTTATACAGGAAAGAGAAAGTTAATCCGGCGAGTGGTTGCCTACCGATCTTAATACAAATACCAATTTTCTTTTCTCTCTATAAAGTGATATTCGTTACACTTGAGCTCCGGCATGCGCCATGGTTCGGTTGGATCAGAGATTTATCCGCACCAGACCCATCCACAATTTTAAACCTCTTTGGCCTGCTACCTTGGGCAAACCCAACAACTCCTGGCTCAATATTAGCAATCATTTCATTAGGAATTCTTCCGATCTTATTAGGTATTTCTATGTGGTTGCAGCAAAAGCTTAATCCAGCCCCTACTGATAAAACCCAAGCTATGATTTTCGCTTGGATGCCTTGGGTTTTCATGTTCATGCTTGGTACTTTTGCTAGTGGTCTTGTAATTTACTGGATTGCTAACAACATGATCACTTTCATCCAACAATATCTAATCATGCGACGGCAAGGATACAAACCTGATGTCTTTGGAAATATTTTAGCAAGTTTTAAGAAGAAAAAAGGTGCAGAGTGAAGTTAGTCCAGATTTGGAGATACCCTATCAAATCTCATGGATCTGAAAACCTTGAAACTATCGATATACTTAATGGTAAAACATTACCCTTAGATCGCAAGTGGGCGGTAATTCACGACCAAAGCGAAGCCGATGGATTAACTTGGGTACCTTGCAGAAATTTTTCGCGTGTGGCTAAAGCACCGCAACTAGCTGCAATATCTGCAAACTGGATATCAGAAAATAAACTTGAACTAAACCACCCTTCAATTGGTGAAATTTGTATCAACCCTGACCATGAATCTGAAAAATTCATCAATTGGGTAAATCCTCTTATGCCTGAAAATCGGGCAGCATCTAAAAAATTGGTAAGATCAGTTCAAACAGGAATGACCGACACTGATTTTCCATCCATTAGTATCGGAAACTTAGCCAGCCATAGAGAAATCGAGAAACGGCACGGGGAAGAGCTTTCTTTGCTTCGTTGGCGGTGCAATCTTTGGGTCGACGGGTTTGCCCCTTGGGATGAGCATAAATGGATCGGGAAAAGTATAAAGATAGGCAACGTTACATTCAAAGTAGAAGAAGAGATTGTTAGATGTCTTGCAACAACAGCAAACCCCATCACCGGAGTGCGAGACGTAGATACCCTTGGCCTACTAGAAAGTATGGGACAGGATGACTTCACAGTAGCAGCGACCGCTACTTCTGATGGTCAAATAAAGTGTGGGGACCCAGTAGAGGTTTTAGAGTGAAACTTTCATTTCCTATTTTTGAAGAGCTCGACGAAAAAAATAAGGAATTGGGTCGCCTACTATTTTCTAAGGAGATAAGTTTTGTCAAAGGTGTCGTCGACATGGCGGGGCTTCCAAACCCTGACAAAATTGAGATTTGCTTCGCAGGCCGTTCAAATGTTGGAAAATCAAGTCTTATTAATGCTCTAACCGGAAGAAAAGGATTGGCAAGAGCTTCAAATACCCCCGGGCGTACTCAAGAAATTAATTTTTTCTCCATACCAGACGGACATTACCTAGTCGACCTGCCTGGATATGGATACGCGAATGCCCCGATTAAAGTTGTTGAGAAATGGCAGAACCTTCTTAAACAATACTTAGCTGGACGCCAATCTCTTCGCAGAGCGTTTGTATTGATTGACGGTCGGCATGGCATCAAGAAAGTTGATACAGAAATAATGTCTATGCTAGACAGTTCTGCCGTCACATTCCAAGTAATATTAACCAAGTTAGATAAAGTTAAAGAAAAGGATCGTGAAGGCATTCTGCAGCAAGTACGGGAAAGTCTTCAAAAACATCCAGCTGCTTTTCCAGAAATCCTTCTAACATCATCAGAAAAGGGTTGGGGCATTCAAACCCTTAGATCCGTCATTGCCATGTTACCCTAGTTTCAGCTTGCGCCCTTTTATGGTATGAGTAAAAAGCACTAAGCTTTGGGAAGTAAAAATGAAGAAACAAGATATGAATCGTGATTGGATTGCAACTGCTCGTACTCTTTCCGAAGCACTTCCTTATTTACAAAGATACGCAGAGGCTGTGGTCGTGATTAAGCTGGGCGGCCATGCCATGACCAGCGATCAGGGCATGGAAACATTTGCAAGAGATGTAGCACTGATGCGACAAGTTGGGATTAATCCAATTATTGTCCATGGTGGTGGCCCTATGATAAATGCCATGCTGAAAAAACTCAAAATAGAGTCCCAATTTATAAACGGCAAAAGAGTTACTGATCAGCCAACCATGGAAGTTGTCGAAATGGTCCTGAGCGGCAGTGTTAATAAAAAAATCGTACAAGCTATCAATGATCAAGGCGGACGTGCCGTTGGTTTGTCAGGTAAAGACGCCAAACTAATAGAATGTGAGCAAACTGATAAAGACTTGGGACTAGTTGGTTCACCATCCAAGATAAATCCATATGTTATCAGCACACTTATAGAAAACGATACAATTCCAGTCATTGCTCCATTAGGATACGGTCCCGGTGGAGAAACATTCAATATAAACGCTGATACAGCTGCTGGAGCTATTGCAGCAGCACTAAAAGCTGACCGATTACTTTTATTAACTGACGTATCTGGTGTTAAAAATAGTAATGACGAAGTAATTACTGAGTTATCGGCTCAGCAAATTAGAGATATGATCAAAGATGGAACTATTTCAGACGGAATGATACCCAAAACTGAAACTGCACTTTATGCTTTAGATGGTGGGGTAAGAGCAGTAGTTATATTAGATGGCCGCGTACCTAATGCCTGCTTATTGGAGTTATTTACCGAACATGGTGCAGGTTCTTTAATTAGAAATTAGCAAACAATATTGCCAATTTAATATTCTTAGCTAACTATTTTGTAGGGGAGGCAAAATGGAGCAAGAAGGAATAATACGTTTATCCATATTTTTTGGACTGTTTTTTGTATTTGCAGCCACAGAGTATATTTTTCCAAGAAGAATTATTGTCAAAGGTAAAGCACGGCGATGGATCACAAATTGGTCGATCACTATATTAAACACTTTAACTTTACGTTTATTTTCAGTTGCTTTGCCTTTATTGGCCATTGGCGCTGCTTTTGATGCTCAAAATTTAAATGTTGGTTTTTTCAATAGGATTAATTTTTCTTATTGGGTTGAGTTCTTATTGGTTATCCTAATACTCGATTTTGCAATTTGGCTTCAACATTTACTCACTCATAAGATCGGGTTTTTATGGCGCATCCACAGAGTTCACCATTCTGATACTCAAATGGATGTATCGACTGCCATTCGCTTTCACCCAATCGAAATAGCTCTCTCAATGGTTTTGAAAATTGGGCTTGTTTACGCTCTAGGTGCAGATCCGTTGTCTATATTATTTTTTGAAATTTTATTAAATGGAAGCTCAATGTTTAATCATGCAAATATCAAGATTCCAACTCGGATTGATAAAGTTTTGCGATTATTCATAGTTACTCCCGACATGCATAGGATACACCATTCCAGCGATCGAAACGAACATGATACCAATTTTGGGTTTGCTCTTTCAGTTTGGGATCGTTTTTTTCGTACATATAAAGACTATCCCCAAACGAAACATGAAGACATGGAACTTGGGCTAAATTGGCAAGATGAGAAACCAGAGAAGCTTGGCTGGAGCCTAGCTCTACCCTTCAGGAAAAATGAATAAGGTGGCCTTAGACGACGATATAAAGGCAGAGGGTTTGTCTATACTAGGAGATCTGCCAGTATCACCTAGTGATCCTGTTCCTGAGGGAACACGATCTATATTGATGCTTGGTCCCGATGAACCAAATTTTTGGAAAATTTTTAAAGACAGTAGAGAATACAAAGATAAAAAACCTGATCCTTTAGATCGGTGGTCAAAACGCATAATTGATAATATCGCAAAAAAAAATAACTGCGCTCCACTATATCCCTTTGGTGGAGAGCCTTACAAACCGTTTTATTCCTGGGCCCTCAGATCTGGAACGGTCTGGTCATCACCAGTACATTTAGCAGTTCACAAAGATAGGGGTCTTTTTGTTTCCTTTCGGGGCGCTCTCGCTGTTCAAGAAAATCAAAAGAGCGAGGATACTTTTGAAAGCCCTTGTGCAAAATGTCCTGCACCCTGTTTAACAGCTTGTCCGGTCGATGCATTTACAGAAACTGGTTATGACGTACTCAAATGCAAAAGTCATATAAGCAATTCAGATAGTAGTAACTGCAAGAGTTTGGGGTGTAAAACTCGCCGTTCTTGCCCCGTTGGGGCTGATTTCCGCGAATTTGAACAGTCTGCATTTCATATGGAAAATTTTTTAAGATGAAAACTATGGTGCTCATGAGACATGCAAAGTCGAGTTACTCTGGTGACTTATCTGATTTTGATCGATCATTGAACGAACGAGGCAACCGATCAGCCACGGCTTTGGGAAAATGGTTGAAGGCTAATAGTTTTTTTCCAGATTTAGCTCTAGTTTCTGCAGCCACACGGACGGTGCAAACATTTCAAGAATTAAAAATAAGTTGCCCTCTTGAGAAAAAGCAAAAGCTCTACCTGGCTTCTTCTGAGGAAATTTTTCATCAAATCCGACAGATTACTGCAAATAGTTTACTTATTATTTGCCATAACCCTGGGATTTCAGAGTTTAGTCAAAAAATTTCTTCTGAATGGCCGAACCATTCTAATTTTGAAGCTTTCCCGAGTTGTTCAACTTGCATTATTGATTTTGATATAACTGATTGGTCTAATCTCAAGTTTGGAACTGGAAAAATCAAAAAGTTTATAACCCCAAGGGATTTGGGAGTCTTCTAAACAAACTTTAAAATAAAAAGTACTGACTAAATTCTAGTGTCCGAGAATTTGACTTAGAAAGAGTTTAGTACGATCAGATTGAGGGTTATCGAAAAACTCAGCTGGTTCGTTTTGTTCAATAATTTGCCCTTGGTCCATAAATATTACCCTATTGGCAACTTGCCGGGCAAAACCCATTTCATGCGTCACGCAAATCATTGTCATCCCATCTTCAGCTAATTCAATCATTGTATCCAAAACTTCTTTAATCATTTCTGGATCCAAGGCGGAAGTTGGCTCATCAAACAACATAATACGAGGACGCATGCAAAGAGATCGAGCAATAGCAACACGCTGTTGTTGACCGCCAGAAAGTTGTCCGGGATATTTGAAAGCCTGATCAGGTATTTTAACCTTTTCAAGAAAATGCATAGCCGTCTCTTCGGCTTCCTTTTTGGGTGTTTTCCGAACCCAAATTGGTGCCAAAGTACAATTTTCTAAAATTGTTAAGTGTGGAAACAGATTAAAATGCTGAAAACACATTCCAACTTCAGATCTAATTTTATCAATATTTTTTAAGTCGGATGATAATACGGTGCCATCAACAGTTATAGTGCCCTTTTGGTGCTCCTCTAACGCGTTTATGCACCTAATTAATGTCGATTTACCGGACCCAGATGGTCCACAGATAACAATTCTTTCACCACGATTTACTGTTAAGTTTATATCGATCAAAACATGGAATGAACCAAACCACTTATTCATTTCAGAAATTTCAATTGCCACTTCGTCTGAAACGGTCATTTGTGCAGATTTAGCCATATCCCCACTCCTAATCTTTGTTGTCGGTCGCAAGCTGTCGCTCGAGCCATTGTGAATATTGTGAAATGCTGTAGCAAATTATAAAAAACAAGATTGATGCGAACCCAAATAACTCCCAATATATCCCATTCCATTCAGTGCTAGAAACAATTGGACCACGGATCATTCCAACTAAATCAAACATTGAAATAACTGATACCAGCGTCGTATCTTTAAACAAACCTACGGAGACGTTAACGATACCTGGAATCGATATTTTCAGTGCTTGAGGCAGAATAATTAAACGCATGGATTGAGCGTAATCTAAACCTAAGCTGTCAGCCGCCTCATATTGCCCTCTTGGTAAGGCAGCTAAACCACCTCTAATAACTTCGGCAATATAGGCAGAACTAAACAGCGTTATCATGATGATAACACGAAGAATTAAATCAAAATTAGTGCCGGGAGGTAAAAAATATGCCAGCACTACATTCGCTACAAACAAAAGAGTTATAAGCGGAACACCCCGAATAAATTCTATAAATACAACACATATACCCTTAATTATGGGCATGTTTGATTGTCTCCCTAAAGCTAACAGTATTCCAATTGGCAGAGATAGAGACACGCAAACTGTTCCCAAAATTATATTCAACATGAAGCCGCCCATATCTCTACTAGGCACCGCCTCTAGAGCAATAAAGTCTTCAAAAGTACTTTTAAGTGGCCCGCCTAAAGACCAAACAAGAATAGCAGTGACCAGTGCAGCTAAAAGACCGACGGCAAAACTGAAGCGTTTGTCGACCTGCACAAAAACGTAGTAGGCAGCCACAAACCCACATAAGGAAATCAACGGCCCCACAATTGTTCCACCCCAGATCAACCAAAAACCAAAAAACGGATATAAACCTGTTAAAATTAGAAGCTTTCTAGGTAGTTTTGAAAATAAAACAGGCGCTACACTCACAAGCAGTAATAGAAAGGCGATCGTAGGTCGCCAATATTGTTCCGATGGATACTTAAAGCCAAAAACTAACTGGTTCCAACGTTCAGTGAGTACAGCAAAGCAACCTCCAGAAGCACCTTCCAAAATACCTTGGCAAGCTTTTAGGGAGGGAGCATCCCAGATTCCATTAGCCAGCCATGGGAAAAGGCCACTCAAAACTCTAAAAATGACGTAAATAGATAAAATTGTTAAAAAGGTATTAAAAACACTTGAGAAAAGATTTTCTCTCAACCATTTTACCAAGCCAGTTTCAGAGGCGGGCGGAGGAGATGGTTGAAGCGCCTCATGTCGAACAAAAGCTATCTGATCACTCATATTAACGCTCCTTAATCGCAACTGATTTATTGTAAACGTTCATGATTGCAGAAATACTAAGACTAATAAACAGATAAAAAGCCATTAAAAGTAGAATAGCTTCGATCGCTCTACCGGTCTGGTTGAGAGTTATACCTCCAAGGGTTCCAGTAATGTCCATGTAACCAACAGCAATCGCTAAGGACGAATTTTTGGTTAAATTTAAATAATTAGAAATCATTGGTGGAATTATAACGCGAAGAGCCTGAGGCAGCACAACAAGACTCATTATCCGATTAGGCCTGATGCCTAAAGAAGCAGCAGCCTCAGTCTGGCCCTTGGATATTGCCAATATGCCAGCCCTTACGTTTTCAGCGATAAACGCCCCTGTATAGATAGCCAAAGCAAAAGTGAGAGCAACGAACGAGCCCCTAGCCCATATACCACCCTTGAAATTAAAACCTTTCAAAGCTGGGTATTCCAACACAATTGGAAGCTCTCCGGTTGCTGCTATGACAAAATAAATAACGATAGCAGGTACAAATAAAATCCCTAAGCTTGGCCAAAATGTAGGGAGGTCTCTACCTTGTGAATACAGCAAACTACGAGCATATCTGCGATAGGCAAACATCACAAAAATAGACAGCAAGAAAATACCTAAAACCAGCATGCCACCAGTTTGTAGCACCGGCTTAGGCATATAAATTCCCCTACCAGTAAAAGCAAAAGCATCCAAAAACATTTCGGCTTCTGGAGGGTTACCACCCCGCGCTTTAAAAGCTTTTGGTTGTGGAAGCGAAACTAAAAAGATTGCATTAATAATCAGTATCCAAATAAGGACTGGTACATTACGAAAAATTTCGACATAGGCCGCCATGATTTTGGCTACGATCCAATTGTTGGACAATCTTAAAACGCCCGCTAAGACTCCAAAAATTGTTGCAAAGAAACAGCCAACGACAGCAACAAGTAATGTATTTAAAACACCAACGACTGAAGCTCTCCAGTGTGTGGATTGGCTATTATATTCAATTAGACGCTGATTAATATCGTAACCAGCTGGCTCCTCCAAAAACTCATATGATATGGAAAGTCCTGCTGTTTGCAGATTGAATATAAGATTGGAAATTAAGTAACCAACTGACGCGAACAACAGTATCATTGCAACGAGCTGAAAAGTGTATGAACGATAGCGAGTATCGCTTATTAACATCGACAGCCGGAAATTTCCGGCCGCTGAGTCAGTTTGCATTGTCATGAATGCTGTTCCTTAATTATTAATAAAACCTTCCCTTAAAGGGTAAAGGTTTTTAGTGCAATAAGCGCAGCATAACGCTGCGCTTATTACTATCAACTTAACGGAAAGGTGGAGAGTAAATCAGACCACCGTCTGTCCACTGTGCATTTAATCCACGAGCTAAACCGATAGGGGTGTTTACACCAATGTTGGCTTCAAAAATTTCACCATAGTTACCACCGACGGCAATAGCGCGCTTCGCCCACTCAGCATCCAAACCAAGCATTTCACCTAATGTACCTTCAGTGCCTAGAAGACGATTGATTTCAGGGTTATTTGTGCCCTTTGCCATTTCATCAAGGTTAGCAGAAGTCACACCAAGCTCTTCAGCAGTGATCAATGCATTCAATGTCCAACGAACTACATCGCCCCAGTTGTTGTCGCCATGACGAACAAGTGGACCTAAAGGCTCTTTAGAAACGATCTCTGGTAGAACTACGTGTGCGCTTGGATCTTCAAATGTTGCACGTGATGCAGCAAGTCCTGATGCGTCAGTTGTGTAAACATCACAAGCTCCAGCAAGATACTGCTGCATAGCCTCTGAGTTTGTTTCAATTGGAACTGGCTCGTAAGAAATGTTGTTTGAACGGAAAAAATCCGCCAAGTTCAATTCTGTTGTAGTACCAGTTTGAATACAAACAGTTGCACCATCTAGATCTTTAGCTGAGCTAACACCTAAATCTTTAGGAGCCATAAAGCCTTGCCCGTCGTAGTAGTTTACGCCGGTAAATTCAAATTTAAGATCTACGTCTCGTGAGAATGTCCATGTTGTGTTACGAGCCAACATATCGATTTCACCAGATGCGAGAGCCGTAAAACGAGTTTTACCTGTAGTAGGTACGAACTCAACTGCAGATGGATCACCAAGAACGGCTGCAGCAACAGCGCGACATACGCCAACGTCAAAGCCTTCCCATTCACCATTTGCGTCAGGCGATGCAAAACCAACTAGACCAGTTGTAACACCGCAGTTTAATTTACCACGAGCTTTTACATCATCCATAGTGCCAGCAAGCGCAGCCCCTGCTGAAAGACCAGCAATGGTCAAAGCGCTAATAATAACGGATTTTTTCATATTTACCTCTTCCTGATTTCGCCTTGATAGTTCAAGACTATTCACATGGGTGATTAACCCAACTCTAATACCAAAGTAGGAAATCCCCAATTTAGTAGGCAACAGTGTTCAAATTCTGACCACTTGGTCAAGAGTTTTCATTAAATTTTTACATAATTTTTCAATAAAATATCAAAAAAAATCAAAAAATAGTACTTTTATTTCCGCTACTTAGTATAAAAAACTCCTGTGCATGCATAATAGCGTCATATTTTAGGTCTGACACTGCTTGCGCTTCCTCATCCACTCCCCACTGCTCTATCTGCCAGAGCTCATCAATTCGAGAAAGATTAAATGCATCTTCAGCTGAAAGCCGTCCATTAATCGTGGCGAGGCCCAAGATAAGTGAACCTGTTATAGAGACGATATCATATAAAGCTGTAAGCTGAAATGAACTCAATTCACTGATTTCTTTAGACAATTTATAAACCAATTCTCTATCTTGAGGTATATAGAGAATTCCAGTTCCGCAATTTATTTTTACTTCAAAATTTTTTTCTGCCCAGTCTATAATTGGATCCCAGCTAGATTGTTGGCGTATTTTTAACTCAGCAGGAGAATCAGCACGGTAGTACAATAAATCTGTATCCCCATAGTCACCAACTAAAGAATTTACTTCCTCAAATTGTTCGATCACCTTATCCAATGCAGCATTAGCTGATTTGGTAAATGGCATAGAATTAGGATCAATTTCATCAACTTGCCTATCCCATTCTGCAGCAATTTTTTTTGCAAGAGCATTAGTTGGAAGCAACATTTCTTTTTTTGCAGGCGTTTTTAAAATTTTTTCATCAAGCTTTATACAAAAATTTTTTTCCAATGAAACAACATCAACTTTTTTCCAAAAGCGTTTTGGTTTCCATTCAGACATAAAATTTCCCCTGCAATTAGTCCGTTAAAACTCAAAAAGTTTCATCAAAGAATGGGTCATCTGGGACATCGCTGATATCCCACTGAAACGTTTTCCATGTTCGCGCCATATGACTTGGCAAATCAGCTTTTATTTCAATAATTTTTTTTTCAAACGGATGCTCAATTTTTAAATAACGGGCGTGTAAGTGCAATTTTTTACTTATGTCACCGCCAAATTGAGCTCCCCAACCATCTCCTAAATTTTCCTGACTTGAACCACCGTATTTCCCGTCTCCTATTATTGGATTTCCAATCTCTGCCATATGTGCTCGTAGCTGATGAGTTCTACCGGTAATAGGGACCAGTGCAACCCACGAACCCCTATTTGCAAGCCTACTTAATACCATAAAATCAGAAACTGCTCTCTTAGCCCCTTCAGTTGAAGAAACAGCATCTGGATGAATGCATTGCATTTTTTCGCCTTCGCCCTGTCTCCCATGACCTGATTTTTTTACCAAGCCATAATTGATTGTACCAGCTTCTGGTTGAGGAACCCCTGCAATTGCCGCCCAATATATTTTTCTAGCCTCTCTGTGTTTAAGGGCTTCAGATAAGCCTTTTGCAGCCTGTCTGGTTCGTGCGAGCACCATAACACCAGAAGTATCCTTATCTAAACGATGTACTAACCGTGGACGTTCTTTTTTTTCGAATGTTATGGCGTCTCCAAGTCCATCGACATGAATTGATTGCTTGCTACCACCCTGACTAGGAAGACCAGCAGGTTTATTGATTATAATCAAATGGTCATCTTTATAAATGATAGCATCACGCATCATTTTCGCATTTTTATCAGAAATAACATTTTGAGAGACGAAAGGTACCTTATTGAAATTCTCATCAGACTTAAGAGGAGGAATACGCAATTCATTCCCTTGAACTAATCGGGTTGCGGGCTTACAGCGACCTCCATCAATCCTTACTTCACCTTTTCGACAAATTTTTTCAATTTGACTTTGCTTAAGCGCAGGGAATTTTCTTTTTAAAAATCGATCTAACCTTTGATCTGCCTCTTCATTTTGAATGATTATGTGCTGTACGGCCCTCATGAACTTAAGCCTTTTGACAATAAAAACCCAGCGCAAACACCCAAAATAGCCCCTAGAAATGATGTGAAAATATAAAACAAGCCATGAACATATCTTTCATCTGAAAATAACTTCATCACATCCAAAGAAAACGCTGAAAAAGTTGTAAACCCACCCAGAAATCCAGCCATCAGAAGTAAGCTGGCCTTTTCAAATCCCTTTTCTGAAAGAAGGCCGTACGCTAAGCCCATTGCCAGTGAACCCAAAATATTCACAGTTAAAGTTCCGTAAGGAAATGCAAAAATGAGGCTTGTCCAATAACGCAAAATTGAACCCAAAGCTCCACCCAATGCTACTAATAAGTAATTCATGGTTCTCTTTAGTGAGCTATTTTTGAACAAGTCAAGTCAAGAGGTACTCAAATTGACTTTCTTTTTTCTCGCAAATTATTGAAGTAACTAATTCTTTTTTTAAGTTCGCGCTCAAAACCTCTTTCAACAGGTTGGTATGCCGTAAATCGATCAATATTTTCGGGAAAATAATTTTGACCTGAAAACCCATCTGCGCTGTCATGGTCATATTCGTAATTCTCACCATAGCCTTGATCCCTCATTAACTCTGTTGGAGCATTTAAGATATGCTTTGGTGGAGGTTCTGAACCCGTTTTTTTTACCAATTCCAGACTACTGGCAAAACCTCTATAGGAGGCATTAGATTTTGGAGCCAATGCCAAATAGAGTGCTGCCTGAGCTAAAGCGAGCTCTCCTTCTGGGCTTCCCAGCCTTTCAAAACTTTGCCAAGCATGCAAACAAATAGATTGAGCTTGCGGGTCAGCTAAACCAACATCTTCCAACGCCATCCGCAGAAGCCTTCTCGCAACAAATCGCGGATCTTCACCGCCATCTAAAATTCGAGCGAGCCAATACAATGCTGCATCAGGATCTGATCCCCGAACGGATTTGTGTAATGCAGAAATTAAATTGTAATGTTCTTCGCCACTTTTATCATATTTTTTCAATCTTTTTGATAATCGAACCGATAAATCTTCTACAGTTAATGGATCAGAAACTTTCCATGAAATAATATTTTCAATTAAATTTAGTAAAGTTCGACCATCACCATCTGCTTGTTTGAATAACTCGTTTTTCGCATCTAAATCTAAATTAATTTTTGAACCTAATAGACTTTCTGCACGCTCAAAAATATTTTCCAAATTGCTGTTAGTTAACCTTTCTAAAACTAAAACTTGAACCCGTGATAAAATAGCCGAATTAAGCTCGAAAGATGGATTTTCGGTCGTTGCACCTATCAAGGTTATTGTTCCATCCTCCAAAAAAGGCAAAAAACTATCCTGTTGAGATTTATTAAAGCGATGAATTTCATCAACAAAAATGATAGTCTTATGACCATTAGTTCGACGAATTTTAGCTGTTTCAAAGACTTTTTTTAAATCACTGACACCAGTAAAGATTGCACTCAATTGTTCAAAATGGCTTTTGCTGTGATCCGCCAATAGTCTGGCAATCGTGGTTTTACCGACACCGGGCGGCCCCCATAATATAAGTGAACTGAAATTACCTGAGGATACCATATTTTGCAGAGGCGCTCCCTCACCAAGTAGATGATGTTGACCAATGACTTCATCCAGAGATTGTGGGCGCATCTTGTCAGCTAAAGGCGACTCCAAATTTTGATCAATGCTCGAATTGGCAAATAGATCACTCATAACCTGAACCTCAACGCAATTCTTCTGCCAGATCTATTAATCGTTATGCTTCCATTATTTTTTATAGAGCCGATAGCAGAAATTGCTTCCTCTATGGTTTCTACAGGTTTTCCATTAATTTCTTGCAATAAATCACCACTGCGCAAACCTAAGCGGCCAGCAATTCTACCAGTATCTAAAACTATCAAGCCTTTAGATGAAAACGGTAACCCAAATTTTGATTGGAACTCAGGAGTCAATTCAGAGATATGTAACTCTGGAAAAATTAATTTTGGACCAAGGACAATATCTTTCACGTTCGAGTTTGGCATTTCAACCAAATCAACTTTTTTTGTCCGGGTTAGACCTTTGGACAAATAAGAAATATCTACCTGAGTGCCAATACCTGCAACTGACATTCGATACAGCATTTCGGCAGGGCTATTGATATCTAGTCCATCAACTTTTGTAATAATATCCCCAACCTCGATACCAACCTTTGAGAAAGGACTGAGCTCATGAAGCTCTGAAACTATCATACCTGACATAGCAGGAAGGTTTAGAGAGGCTGCCATTTCGAAAGTAATTGGTTGCCCTCTCATACCTGCCCATGGACGGACAAAGCTGGTGCGACCTTCTTTAGCTTGGATTAAAAATTGCCCTACCAAATCTGCTGGGATTGCAAATCCAATTCCATTTGAACCGCCAGACCTTGATAATATTGATGTATTTACGCCAACTAAGGCACCTGAGATGTCAATTAATGCCCCCCCTGAATTGCCTGGATTAATTGGAGCATCCGTCTGTAAAAAATATCCCTTGGCCGACCCAGAAGCAATGCCTGTTCTTGCTAATCCTGAAATTATTCCGTTCGTAACTGTTTGGCCAACACCAAAAGGGTTTCCTATGGCGAGCACCAATTCTCCCACCTCGACTGTGTCACTTTTTCGTAATTTAAGATAGGGAAGCACTTCATCAGAGTTAAGCTTAAGAACAGCTAAATCGCTTTCTTGATCTGACAGAATTACATTTCCTGAAATTTCTCGACCATCATGTAATACCACCCTAATATCTGTAGCACCGCCAACGACATGATAATTGGAAACGACGTAACCATCTGCAGATAGAATAACCCCTGAGCCTAGTGAGTTTTGAACCCGAGGCTGTAATTGACCAAAGTTTCGAAAAAAATCTCTGAAAAATGGATCTCTAGAAAAAGGACTTCGCCGCTCTTCAATAATTCGTTTAGCATAGATATTAACAACGGCCGGTGCTGCCTGCTTAACCAAAGGAACAAAACTAAGTTTTATTTCAATTTCAGACTCTGGAACAGTATCTTTAGCAAAAGCAACCGACGAAATACAAAAAAATGTTAAAATTAAAATTCGTATCATTTTTTTTACCATGTAAATTTACATATACGGTATTTAATGAAACACTTAAAATGCTTTTAAAAAAATTTTGAAAGCACTTAACTTTGGTTGTTTATAATTAGAATAAACGTAGGAAGATATTAAAAGGGTCTAATATCCAAAAAGACCCTTTAATTTTACATCTATTCTTCGGCTGCTTCTTCAGCTTCCAAACGAGCTTTGTCTGCTGCCCCTTTTGCATCAACATCACGGTCAACAAATTCAATTATTGCCATTGGAGCCATATCACCGTATCGAAACCCAGCCTTTAGTACACGCAGATACCCACCTTGTCGTTCAGCATATCGGGGACCTAATACGTCAAAAAGCTTTGTAACGTATTGATCTTCCTTCAATTGCGCACGCGCTTGCCTACGCGCATGTAAGTCCCCCTTCTTAGCAAGGGTGATTAGCTTTTCCACAATTGGTCGAAGCTCCTTAGCCTTGGGAAGGGTCGTTTTTATTTGCTCATGTTCAATTAAAGATCCTGCCATATTAGCCCAAAGAGCTTTACGGTGCTCATGAGTACGATTCAGTCGGCGATAGCCTTTTGCATGACGCATTTTTAATCTCCTATTTTTATACTTTGTCCGGCAACCAATAGCGTTGTTGATCGCTCACCTTGGGGCAGATGCCCATTTTTCCCTGCACCTAGCAGGCATTTGATCCTTACCTAACTCAAGGCCTAGAAATTATCCTCAAACTTTTTTGCAAGCTCTTCAATATTGTCCGGCGGCCAATCTTCTACATCCATGCCTAAGTGAAGGCCCATCCCAGATAAAACTTCTTTAATTTCATTCAATGACTTTCGGCCAAAGTTTGGCGTTCTCAACATTTCTGCTTCTGTTTTTTGAATTAAATCACCAATGTAAACGATGTTGTCATTTTTCAGGCAATTTGCAGAACGCACAGACAATTCGAGTTCATCAACTTTCTTAAGAAGTAACGGATTGAACTCTAAACCATCGTCCTCGTCATTCTGGTTTGCTGCTTCAGGTTCGTCAAAATTAACAAAAATCGACAGCTGATCCTGTAAAATTCGCGCAGCAAAGGCAAGAGCATCATCAGGTGAGACAGAACCATCGGTTTCGATATTCATAGTCAATTTATCATAGTCAAGAACCTGTCCTTCTCTTGTGGGCTGCACGTCATATGACACTTTCTTGACCGGCGAATATATTGCATCAATTGGGATTAATCCGATCGGAGCATCTTCAGGCTTATTTTTTTCAGCAGCAACATAACCATTTCCAGTGTTGACTGTCAGCTCCATGTTAAGGTCTGCTCCATCATCCAGATGACAAATAACATGGTCTTTATTCAAAATTTCAATACCAGCAGTTTCTTCAATATCACCTGCAGTGACTACGCTTGGTCCTTTAGATGAAACAGTAAGCCGTTTAGGTCCTTCTACTTCCATGCGAAGAGATACACCTTTTAAATTTAACACGATGTCTGTCACATCTTCTCTCACGCCAGCTACGGAAGAAAACTCATGTAAGACATTATCAATTTGTACACTTGTTATTGCAGCACCTTGAAGACTACTCATCAAAACTCTTCTAAGTGCGTTACCAATGGTTAATCCAAAACCACGTTCAAGAGGCTCAGCGATAACCGTACCTTGACGGGTAGGATCATTAGCCTGTTTAACTTCTAGTTGTGCGGGTTTAATTAATTCTGCCCAATTTTTGTGGATCATGCGTCCCTCCATTCTTGCAACTACCCCATGTCCAAAGGTTAGTCGCGCCCGAGGTTAAAATCGACTAAACAGAGCAAACAAATGCTCTGCGGGTTAAACTATACGCGGCGACGCTTTGGTGGGCGACAGCCGTTATGTGCTATTGGTGTTACATCACGAATTGAAGTTATATTGAATCCGATTGCTGCAAGCGCTCTGAGAGCGCTTTCACGACCCGAACCAGGACCCTGAACTTCAACTTCCAATGTTTTTACGCCATGATCTTGCGCCTTACGACCTGCGTCTTCAGCAGCCATTTGCGCAGCATACGGCGTTGACTTTCGAGATCCCTTAAATCCCATTGTCCCAGCAGATGACCAGGCAATAGCATTTCCTTGAACATCGGAAATCAAAATTTTTGTATTATTGAATGATGAATTAACGTGAGCGACCCCAGAGGCAATATTTTTAAATGCCTTTTTCTTTGTCGCACGCCTTGCTTCTTTAGCCATACCTTATCCCCTTATTTCTTTTTGCCAGCAATAGCTTTTGCTGGGCCTTTTCGCGTGCGAGCATTAGTATGTGTGCGCTGCCCACGTACCGGGAGATTTCGGCGATGACGGAGACCTCTATAGGATCCCATGTCCATCATACGCTTGATATTCATTTGAACCTCCCGTCGAAGATCACCTTCAACGGAACAGTTTGCATCAATATGCTCACGTATCGCTAAAACTTCGGCATCAGAAAGCTCATTAACTCTTCTTGAAGCGTCAATTTTCACAGCAGAACATATTTCTTCAGCAGTTGCCCGCCCTATTCCTGTAATATACGTGAGTGCTATTGGAACTCTTTTCCCCGTGGGGATGTTTACGCCGGCTATTCGTGCCACGTTATTTCCTTTCGTTGCGGTTCCGTAACCCCAGAACCTTTTTTCACAACATCAAACTCTTTAATTTGTGAGTTTAAGCTGATCAGTTGATTAATTAATCATTGATTCTATCAATAGAGAGTTGCCGTCTATTTCTTATCGGAGCAATCGTCAAGACATATAAGTATAAAAATTTTCTAACCCTCCAAAACTTCAGCAATCGAGTTTTGGACTTCTTCTACAGAAGCAAGGCCATCCACAGCCACATGGTCGCCTTTAGCGTAGTAATAACCAATCAAAGAGGACGTTTTCTTATAATATTCCATTAAACGTTGGCGTAAGCTATCTTCATTGTCGTCAGCTCGCCTAACCACCTCTGTTCCAGAACACTTCGGGCATTTTCCAGAAACTGGCCATGGGTTTGTAACATCATGGAAAACTTCACCACAGTTGCCGCAAGTAGAACGTCCAGTTATTCGAGAAACAAGAGCATCATCATCAACTCTCATCTCAATAACAAAATCTAAGTTTTCACCACATTCCTCAAGCAGTTTACCCAAAGCGTCTGCTTGTTTTAGTGTTCTGGGGAACCCATCAAATATAAAGCCCCCTTGTTTTTCACCAGATATCTTTTCTTTAATTAGACCAATAACAATGTCATCAGTAACCAAGTCTCCCCGAGCCATAACCTCGGCAACTCGATTTCCCATTTCACTTCCTGAGTTCTTAGCCTCTCGCAACATATCGCCCGTCGAGAGCTGTATCATATTCCTCTTTTCTACAAGGTGGCGGGCCTGAGTACCTTTACCCGCTCCTGGTGGACCAAGTAATATAATATTCATTTACGCGCGGTTCCCTTTTTCCTGCGGCCCTTTCCTTTACCTCTCAATTGAGATTTTTGAATCAGACTTTCATACTGATGAGCCAAAAGATGTGATTGGACTTGCTGTATCGTATCCATAGTTACCGACACAACAATCAGAACGGACGTTCCACCAAAATAAAATGGTATATTTAATTGACCCCGCAAAACTTCTGGAAGCAAGCAAACAAGTGCTAAATAAGACGCACCGAGAACCAGGATCCGATTAACCACATATTCGAGTTGCTCTGCTGTCCTTTGTCCCGGTCTTACACCAGGAATAAATCCATTTTGATTTTTAAGATTTTCAGCCACATCCTCAACCTTAAAAGACACATTAAATGTGTAAAAGTAAGTAAAACAAAGACGAAGCAAAGATAGCAGGAATAACACCAGCTGGGTTTACCTTAACAGGCAAATGAGAATTTTGCCCCTCCATTACTTTCATACCCACCTGTCTACGTGGGTACTGGATCATTATTTTACGCAACGCACGTTCCATAAAAACAACGAATGCTATGGTCACAACAACCATAACGATAACGCCTACGATAACTGCAGGGTTGATTGCACCGGATCTACCTGAAGCAAAAAATTGCGCCAATGCTGCAGGTATTTCAGCAATAATCCCAACAAAAATGATTAACGAAATACCATTTCCAATGCCTCGAGCTGTTATCTGCTCACCAAGCCACATCAGAAACATTGTGCCGCCCACAAGTGTAATGACGCAGGCTGTCCTAAAAAATACGCCTGGGTCAGTAACCAAGTTCCCGCTTTCAAGACTAACGGCAAGACCATATGCTTGAAACGTAGCCAATAAAACTGTTCCATAACGCGTATATTGGTTAATTTTCTTTCGACCCTGTTCGCCTTCTTTTTTCAATTGCTCTAGAGAAGGCACCATCGAAGTTAATAACTGAACAATGATCGATGCAGAAATATAAGGCATTATGCCAAGGGCAAAGATGCCCATTCTACCCAAAGCACCGCCCGTAAACATCGAAAGCATTCCGCCAATGCCAGTTTGAGCTTGCTCCATGAATTCCCTTAATGCCGCACCGTCAATTCCTGGTACCGGAATAAAGGTACCCAAACGGTAAACGCATAGTAATCCAAGCGTAAAAAGAATGCGGTTTCTTAAATCTTTTGCTTTGCCTAATGCCGACCAACTCGTGTTAGCGGCCATTTGTTCAACTGCAGATACCATTTGGTTCTCACTTAGGAAAAACGCCGCTAATAGGTCATTTCTCAGCGGCCTATATTAAAATTCAAATATTATGTAAGCACACAGATTGTCTTTCACAAGTATTTATTCAGAAGAGGATGCCGTAGTCAGTGTTCCACCTGCTTTCGTAACAGCTTCAACCGCAGCTTTTGATGCTCCTGTTACAACCAAATTTACCTTCGATTTCAATTCACCTTTTGCCAAAATTCGAATGCCGTCTAATTTTCTACGAACTAGACCCGAAGCAACAAGTGCATCTTCATTGATCTCGGCTTTGGGATCTAATTTTTTTGTCCCAATGAACTTTTCTATCAAACCAAGATTTACAACAGCATAAGATTTTCTATTTGGTTTATTAAAGCCACGCTTTGGTAGTCTTTGATACAAAGGCATCTGTCCACCTTCGTAACCGTTTATGGCTACACCAGACCTGGACTTTTGACCTTTTATCCCTCTGCCACCAGTTTTGCCCTTACCAGAACCTGGTCCACGGCCAATTCGTTTTTTCTTACGATTTGCGCCTTCGTTATCATGTAATTCATGCAGTTTCATGTCGCTTCTCCTTTTACCGGAATTACCCCCCGATTGTGCGACGAAAGGGGTAAACGCGGTTACTATTTTAACGCGATAGTTGGACTATCCTCGTTCTTCTATAATTTTCACCAAATGTGGTATCTTATTTACCATTCCCCGAACAGACGGAGTATCTTCCAGCTCACGAGTTTTATGCATCTTATTTAGACCAAGCCCAATTAAAGTTTGGCGCTGCTTCTCAGGACGACGGATAGGTGACCCAATTTGCTTTACTATGATTGTTTTTCCCATAAGAATGTCCTTTGATATCACGCAGTTTCAGCAGCAGGCGCTTCATCGCGGCGAATTATTTCAGCGACCTTTTTACCACGTCGCTGTGCTACCATTCGAGGGCTTGCCTGACGCCCCAACCCGTTTAGAGTTGCTCGGATCATATTATACGGGTTTTGAGAACCTATTGATTTTGCCACGACATCCTGAACGCCAAGCATTTCAAACACAGCACGCATTGGACCACCAGCAATGATTCCAGTACCTGTCGGCGCAGTTCTCATCACAACTTTGCCAGCGCCATGCCTTCCATCGATGTCATGATGCAGAGTACGTCCTTCACGCAAGGGAACTCTCACCATTTGTCTCTTGGCTTGCTCCGTGGCTTTTCGAATAGCCTCAGGAACTTCCTTTGCCTTACCTTTACCAAAACCCACGCGACCTTTTTGATCTCCAACTACAACGAGAGCAGCAAAGCCAAAACGCTTCCCGCCCTTCACTGTTTTGGACACCCTATTGATCGCTACGAGACGATCTGCAAGTTCAGGAGCCGCTTCGTCGCGGTTTCTTCCCTTTTGATTTGGTTCTTTAGCCATTTATTTCGTCTCCTTAAAACTTCAAACCACCTTCACGTGCCGCATCGGCTAATGCCTTGATGCCACCGTGAAAGAGGAAACCGCCGCGATCAAAATAACACTCTGAAATACCAGCTGATTTTGCACGCTTAGCGAGCTCAGTTCCCACTTTAGAGCAGGCTTCAACGTTATTTTTTCCAACAACACCTAAATCTTTTTCCATCGAAGATGCCGCAGCCAGTGTCAGACCTTTAACATCATCAATTAACTGGCAACTAATGTTTTTATTACTGCGGTGAACAGATAACCTTACTCTGCCAGCATTTACTTTGCGAAGCTTGTTCCGAACGCGCATTCGGCGCTTCAAGAATAAATTTCTTTTGCTATTTGCCATAACTTTACGTCCTTACTTCTTCTTACCTTCTTTGCGGAAAATATACTCGTCAATGTACTTGATGCCTTTACCTTTGTATGGTTCCGGCTTTCTCCATTCACGAATGTTAGCAGCGACCTGACCAACTCTTTGGGGGTCAATACCTTCAATAATAATTTGCGTAGGTTTAGGTGCTGAAACTGTAACATCGGAAGGTATTGGAAAATCTACATCGTGAGACAATCCTAAATTTAATTTCAGGGTATTGCCCTGTAGTTGTGCCCTGTAACCAACACCATTTATTTCCAGTTCCTTTTTGAACCCCTCAGATACACCTTTAACCATGTTGGCCACCATTGTGCGGCTCATACCCCATTGTTGGCGAGCTCGCTTAGACTGCCCTCTGGGTTCGACTGCAACTGAATTATCAGCCATAGTTATAGTAACATCATCAGTCGCACTAAAATTCAAAGTGCCTTTAGGACCCTTAACCTCTATAGTTTGACCAGAAACCGTTGCACTTACTCCGGATGGCAGCTCTACGGGTTTTTTACCAATTCTAGACATTAGTTATCCCCTTTAGAATACCGTGCAAAGTACTTCGCCGCCAACATTTTTAGCGCGAGCATTTGCATCTGACATGACACCCTGCGGTGTTGAAACTATTGAGACACCTAATCCCTGACGAACTTGCGGTATATCTTTTACACCGAGATAAACCCGTCGTCCTGGTTTAGACACCCGCTTCAACTCTCTTATCACAGGAACACCATCAAAATATTTCAAGCTTATTTCGATAGCACCATGGCCATCAGTGGAAGTTGTTTTTTCATATCCTCGAATATAGCCTTCATCTGCTAAAACATCTAAAACCCACGCCCGCAATTTGGAAGCCGGTGTAGAAACAGTAGATTTGCCACGCATTTGAGCATTTCGAATTCGAGTTAGCATATCGCCGATAGGATCATTCATATCTTTTCTCCTCTACCAACTAGACTTCACTAAACCAGGGATTAAGCCTGACGAACCCAACTCACGTAGAGCAATACGTGAAACCTTGAGTTTTCTATAGTATGCGTGAGGCCTGCCTGTTAGCTGACATCTATTATGCATTCTGTTTGGAGCCGAATTCCTCGGCAGTTTTGCTAATTTTAACCTAGCTTTGAAACGCTCTTCCATAGGGCGAGTCTCATCTTTAGCGATTTCTTTTAATTCAGCTCGCTTTGCAGCAAACCTCTTCACAAGGCGTTCACGCTTTTTTTCGCGTTCGATCATTGCTTTTTTAGCCATCTATCAATCCTTCCCGCGATTAGCTGTTGAACGGCATGTTAAAATAAGTCAGCAAAGCCTTAGCTTCCGCATCAGTATTTGCAGTTGTTGTTATCACGATATCCATACCCCATGGTTCATCGATTTTATCGAAATCTATTTCTGGGAAAACGATATGTTCTTTTATACCCAAAGCATAGTTACCACGGCCATCAAAGGACTTGGCAGAAACACCTCTAAAGTCTCGAATTCTAGGCATCGCTATTGTGATGAGCCTGTCCAAAAATTCATACATTCTTGCCCCACGCAAAGTCGCCTTGGCACCAAGAGGCATTCCCTCTCTAACTCGAAAACCAGCTATTGATTTTTTCGCTTTGGTAATGACAGCGTTTTGACCAGCTATCGCGGATAGATCAGCTTGAGCTGATTTGGCTTTCTTACTGTCTTTCACTGCTTCAGCACCGCACCCAATATTGAGTACTATTTTATCAAGCTTGGGGATCATCATATCGTTTTTATAGCCAAACTCTTCTTTCATAGCGGCTTTTATGCGACCATCATAATCAGCTCTGAGCCTTGGAACGTAATTTTCTGTATCAAGCATCAATCACATCCCCCGTAGATTTTGCAATTCTAACTTTTTTGTCTTTCTCAACCTTAAATCCCACTCTAGTCGGCTTTCCGTTGGCATCTAAAAATGCGAGATTAGAAAGCTCTATTGGCATCGCCTTCGGCAAACGTCCGCCTTGAGTAGTTTGACTTTGCCGGGTATGTCTGATCGCCATATTTATTCCGTCCACAACAGCCTTATTTGCTTTAGGATCTACAGAAGCAATAGTGCCTTCTTTGCCTTTATCCTTGCCGGCAAGCACAACAACTTTATCGCCTTTTCGAAGCTTTGCGGCCATTACAGCACCTCCGGAGCTAGAGAAATTATTTTCATGAAATTTTTAGCACGTAATTCACGAACAACAGGTCCAAAAATTCTTGTACCAATTGGCTCTCCTGCATTATTCAAAATAACTGCAGCATTGCTGTCAAAACGAATTGCAGTTCCATCATCGCGCCGAACTTCTTTTGCCGTTCGAACCACAACGGCCTTTCTTACATCGCCTTTTTTAACTCTACCACGTGGAATGGCTTCTTTTACAGAAACAACAATTACGTCCCCAACTGAGGCATATTTACGCTTAGAACCACCTAGGACTTTAATACACTGAACTCTTCGTGCACCTGAGTTATCAGCAACATCCAGGTTAGTTTGCATCTGGATCATTTATTATCTCCTGACCTTTGGGGACCTATATTTCTGCCCCAGGGTTTCAATTAAATAGGGTAGACTGGAATACTAAGCCTCCAATACCTCCCAGCGTTTCGTTTTTGACCGTGGAGCACACTCGATTATTCGTACAGAGTCACCAGTTTTGAATGAGTTTTTTTCATCGTGCGCACGATACTTTTTGGATTTTCTAATAGTCTTCTGAAGAACTGGGTGCTTGAACCGTCTTTCTACAGATACTGTGATTGTTTGGTCGTTTTTATCAGAAGTGACCACACCTTGAAGAATTCGTTTTGGCATTCTTCGCTCCTCTACTCACTAGCCTTTGATTTTTCGTTCAATATCGTCAGCACTCTGGCAGCATCACGCTTTGCGCTTCTCATACGAGAGGTATTTTCCAACTGGCCAGTAGCCTGCTGGAAACGAAGATTAAAAGACTCCTTTTTCAAAGATGCTAGTTCTTCACGAAGTTGATCTGGCGTTTTGTCACGCAGTTCACCGGCTTTCATGCCTTTTTTCCTTTTCTAACACTAGAAGGCCCCGTTTTGGGTTACCTTGAACCTAGTGGATAAATTTACTCACGATTCTAGTAACCGCGCACTAAGATTGGCGCTGTATAAGCAAATCATTGATGATACGCAAGACTTAGCTTAAATTAATTTTTAAGCACGTATTAGAGATTATTTACATAGATCATCATGGCCAAAACAAAGTTATTATTTAGCACTCCATTATATCACGCTAGTTTAGCAGACTCTGGAAATTTTGATATGGGTGAACTGGAGAAATCCTGCTGGTCTATCGCTCAAGACGACGAGGCCGGGCAAAAGTGGTGTGATGAAAACAACTATCCAGGCTATACAAGTTATGCGTCTCTAAGCGATTTAACTTGGCGCTCACCATTTTTTGAAGAATTAAAAAACCTTTTAGACCTGCATGTGAAAACTTTTGTGGAGGAGCTCGATTTTGATTTGGAGGGCCGTAATTTAAAATTAGAGGATTTATGGATAAATATATTACCTGAAGGAGGGAACCATTCAGCACATATACATCCAAACTCAGTTATATCAGGAACAACTTATATCTCGATGCCATCTGGGAGCAGTGCAATAAAATTTGAAGACCCCCGACACTCCATGATGATGGCAGCACCTTCAAGAATTAAAGATGCTAAAGAATATCTTAAACCATTCATTTACGTAAACCCTTCAGTAGGAGACGTTTTGTTGTGGGAAAGTTGGTTACGCCACGAAGTTCCAGCAAACAATTCTTCAGAAGAACGAATATCAATAAGTTTCAATTACAGCTGGTAAATAAAAAGCCCCCAGAAAAACTGAGGGCTAAATTTATTTTATTAATTAAAACTTACCAGTCTTCCCGAACAACAACGCGTGTTTTAACTGGCAACTTCATGGCAGCCAAACGAAGTGCCTCGCGAGCAATATCATCGTTAACGCCGTCTATTTCGAACATCATTCTTCCAGGTTTCACTTTACAGGCCCAAAAATCAACTGAGCCTTTACCTTTACCCATCCGAACCTCAACAGGCTTAGAAGTAACCGGTGTATCGGGAAAAATTCGAATCCAAACTCGACCCTGCCGTTTCATGTGACGTGTCATAGCACGTCGGGCGGCCTCGATTTGTCGTGCAGTCACTCGCTCTGGAGTAGTTGCCTTCAATCCGTAAGTTCCAAAGTTAAGATCAGAGCCACCCTTAGCGAAGCCCCTAATCCTGCCTTTGTGTAATTTACGGAATTTTGTACGTTTAGGTTGTAACATCTTTTAACCCCTTACCGACGATTACCAGCAACACCACGCGGTGCAGGACCATCTTGTAGTTCTTGTGCGCGTCGATCACGAGCTTGAGGATCATGCTCCATGATCTCGCCTTTAAATATCCAGACTTTTATACCGATAATTCCATATGGTGTCATGGCTTCAACATTTGAGTAATCAATGTCCGCGCGAAGAGTATGCAGAGGTACTCGACCTTCTCTATACCACTCAGTACGAGCAATTTCTGCTCCACCTAGCCGGCCGGCAACATTTACACGAATACCCAAAGCACCCATTCGCATGGCATTCTGAACAGCACGTTTCATAGCCCGGCGAAAAGAAACTCGACGCTCCAGCTGTTGGGCAATACTCTCGCCAACCAATTGAGCATCCAGCTCTGGCTTGCGAACTTCGATAATATTTAAGTGCAGCTCTGACTCGGTCATGTTTGCTAGTTTTTTTCGTAGCGTTTCAATATCAGCACCCTTTTTCCCGATAATTACTCCCGGGCGCGCTGTGTGGATTGTCACACGACACTTTTTGTGCGGGCGCTCTATTATAACCTTCGAAACACCAGCTTGAGCGCAATCTTTTTTGATAAATTCACGCATGCGCAGGTCTTCTAAAAGAAGATCTCCATACTCTTTAGTATCCGCGTACCATCTACTGTCCCACGTACGATTTACCTGAAGACGCATACCGATCGGATTAACTTTCTGACCCATTAGGCTTGCTCCTCTGTCTGTCGAACTTTTATTGTAAGTTCCGAAAATGGCTTGATTATCTTTCCAAAACGACCACGTGCCCGGGGCCGACCACGCTTCATTGTTAAATTTTTACCAACATAAGCCTCAGCAACAACTAATTCATCTACATCGAGGTTGTGATTGTTTTCAGCGTTGGCGATAGCCGATTGTAAGCATTTTTTTACATCAATCGCTATTCGTTTTTTGCTGAAAGTTAAGTCAGTTAGCGCTTTATCAACTTTTTTGCCGCGGATCATAGCAGCAACTAGATTAAGCTTTTGAGGACTTGTACGAAGCATGCGTAGTTTTGCCATAGCTTCGTTTTCTGCGACTCTACGAGGATTAGTATCTTTTCCCATGATAACTATTTCCTCTTCGCTTTCTTGTCAGCTCCATGACCGTAATAGGTTCTAGTTGGAGAGTATTCTCCAAACTTCTGACCTATCATGTCTTCAGATACTGAAACTGGGATGTGTTTGTGCCCATTATAGACGCCAAAAGTTAACCCAACAAATTGAGGTAAAATGGTTGATCTCCGCGACCAAATTTTAATAACCTCATTACGACCACTTTCACGAGCTGCTTCTGCCTTTTTAAGCACATAAGCATCCACAAAAGGACCCTTCCATACAGAGCGACCCATAACTAACGCCCTTTCTTTTTGGCGTGACGCGAGCGTATTATTAGCTTTTGTGACGCTTTGTTTTTATTTCTTGTTTTCTTACCTTTAGTAGGCTTACCCCACGGTGTAACTGGATGACGCCCACCTGATGTTCGTCCCTCACCACCACCGTGAGGGTGATCGATCGGGTTCATAACAACACCTCGAACAGACGGCCTAATTCCTTTGTGGCGCATACGGCCAGCTTTTCCAAAGTTTTGGTTAGAATTATCTGGGTTAGACACAGCTCCAATGGTGGCTAGGCATTCTTGACGCACCATTCGAAGCTCACCTGAACTCAGTCTAATCTGAGCATAGCCTCCATCTCGACCTACGAATTGGGCATAGGTACCGGCGGCTCTCGCTATTTGACCACCTTTGCCTGGCTTCAACTCAATATTGTGAATAATTGTTCCAATTGGCATCCCAGAGAAAGGCATTGTATTTCCAGGCTTTATATCGGCCTTATCAGCGGAAATGACTTTATCGCCAATAGCTAACCTTTGGGGCGCCAAGATGTAAGCCTTCTCACCATCGTCATAATTGATCAGAGCTATAAAAGCAGTCCTATTGGGATCGTACTCTATACGCTCCACTGTACCTGAAATATCTGTCTTATTACGTTTGAAATCAACAATCCTGTAGAGCCTTTTAGCTCCACCGCCTCTGCGCCGAGATGTAATCCGTCCGGTATTGTTACGTCCGCCCGATTTTGTCAAACCCTCAGTCAAGGATTTAACGGGACGACCCTTCCAAAGCTCCGAACGGTCGATCAGTACCAGCCCGCGCTGGCCCGGCGTCGTTGGTTTGTACGACTTAAGTGCCATGCTTTCTGTCTTCCGTTTGCTATGTCGGCGGACTAACCGCCTTTGGTAAAGCCCCCCGAAGGTGGCCGGTTTGTTTAGGCGATAAATCTTTTACCACCCAAGATTTCGGTCGTATAAAGGGGTAAAGCAAAACTGTCCACCCCTTAAAATTATTTGTAAGGTTGCACCAGAGTTTTAGGAAATATACTCCGCTGCCCCAACTCAAAGACCAGTAGAAACGTCTATGGAGTTGCCCTCTTCTAAGGTTACATAGGCCTTTTTAACATCGCGCCTTTTTCCGAGTTGCCCACGAAAACGCTTGACCTTACCTTTTGTTATCGTCGTGTTAACAGCTTTGACTTTTACTCCGAATAAAGCCTCAACTGCTTCTTTTATCTGGGGTTTATTGCTTTCAACAGCAACTTCAAAAACGACGGCACCTGATTCAGACGCCATGGTAGCTTTTTCTGTTATAATCGGTTTGCGAATAACATCATAGTGTTCAGCTTTTACACTCATTTCAATCGAGCCTCCAATGCCTCTACACCAGCCTTAGTTAGTACCAGAGTATCGCGTTTTAAGATATCATAAACATTTGCACCAATGGTTGGCAGAATGTCTAAGCCCTCTATATTTCGAGCAGCCTGAGCAAATTCACCATTTACCTCTGCGCCGTCAATTACCAAAGTCCTCTTCCAGCCCAGATCTTTGACTTGCTTCGCGAGCTCAGCCGTCTTTCCGCTAGATGTAGCTTTATCTAGTATTACTAGAGAGCCCTCTTTGGCTTTTGCTGACAATGCATGCTTCAAACCCAAGGTTCTTACCTTTTTAGGAAGATCATGACCATGACTACGAGGAGTTGGACCCTTGTAGACACCACCTTTTCTAAAAATGGGAGCATTTCGATCACCATGGCGGGCACCGCCGGTACCTTTTTGTCGGTAAATTTTCTTCTTGGAATAGCTAGTTTCAGACCTTGTTTTGACCTTATGAGTACCTGCCTGCGCTTTGTTGCGCTGCCATCTCACAACCCTATGTAAAATATCAACACGCGGGTCCAATCCAAAAATATCATCTCCTAATTCAACAGAACCGGCTGAAGCCCCATCTAATTTTATAACTTTAAGCTTCATTCTTCGCCTCCATTGGCAGGTGTTTCCTCAGTGACAACCTCTGAAGAAGGTTCAGGCGGGGTGTCCTGCTTTGGTTCAGGCTTCACAGTGCTATCC
>LUMI01000075.1_pt1 | contig 33952 bp, 34 predicted proteins | sample 729681 | NCBI WGS metagenome assembly LUMI01 (sample SAMN03860267, study PRJNA289734) | marine metagenome | biome: seawater column; feature: ocean; material: water; isolation source: Red Sea water column Station 34 - depth 10m | place: Saudi Arabia: Red Sea | collected 2011-10-15 | depth 10 m
TTATGGGAACTAAACGAAGCTTTTGCTGTACAAGCTTTGTATTGCAGAGATTATTTAGGTATAGATAATGAAATTTACAATGTAAATGGCGGCTCAATATCTATAGGACATCCATACGGAATGACCGGCGCAAGAATGACAATGCATGCTCTTATGGAAGGTAAGCGAAGAGGTGCAAAATATGTAGTTGTCACAATGTGTGTTGGTGGTGGCATGGGTGCTGCTGGATTATTTGAAGTCATATAAATTAACAAGTATTTAAAAGACTTGGCATAAAATCTAAACGTATAATTAAATATGAATAAAATTACTGACAAAAACAGTTATTTGGATTCAATTAAAAATAGAAATTTAAAAATTTACCTTATGGGTGAGCTCATAGAGGAACCTTTAGATCATCCAATTATTAGACCAAGTATTGAAGCAATGGCTGAAACATATGAGCTAGCAGTCAGAGAACCAGAATTAGCATCAGCAACGTCACCATATACTGGCGAAAAAATAAATAGATTTTTGCATATCGCTGAAAGTAATGAAGATCTATTTTTGCAAAATAAAATGCAAAGAAAGCTTGGTCAACTAACAGGTACATGCTTTCAAAGATGTGTTGGCATGGACGCGTTCAATGCACTTCATTCTGTAACTTATGAGATTGATGAACAACACAATACTGAATATCACAAGAATTTTATTAATTTTCTAACTGAAATGCATAAATTCAATTTGGTAATTGGTGGTGCAATGACAGACGTTAAAGGTGATAGATCAAAATTACCACACGAACAAGAAGATGAAGATGTATATTTACGAATTGTTAATATATTTACGAATTGTTAAAAGAACAGAAGATGGTGTTTATGTTAAGGGTGCAAAAGCACATCAGACTGGATGTATAAATTCACACTGGATGGTTGTAATGCCTACCTTGAGACTATCTGATAAAGATAAAGACTATGCAATAGTTGGTGCAATCCCAGTTGACGCAGAGGGAATAACGTATATCTATGGTAGACAGTCATGCGATACAAGAAGTATGGAGCCTGGTGAATATGATGTTGGAAATAAATATTTTGCTGGGCAAGAAGCAATGGTAATTTTTGATGATGTATTTATACCAAATAAATACATTTTTATGAATGGTGAGTATGAATTTGCATCTATGTTAGTTGAGAGATTTACAACATATCATAGAAGATCTTATGTATGTAAATCAGGCGTTGGCGATGTGCTTATAGGTGCTGCAGCTACTATTGCAGAGTACAACGGTGTAGAAGAAGCATCACATATTAAAGATAAGCTTGTTGAAATGAATAAGCTCAATGAAACAATTTATGCTACTGGTATTGCTTCATCACTTCAAGGTTCAAGCACTAAGTCAGGAAACTTCATTAATGATGATCTTTTGGCAAATGTATGTAAACAGCATGTAACAAAAGAAACCTATGAGATTGGACGAATTGCACAAGACCTTGCAGGTGGATTAGTTGGGTCAATGCCTTCAGGAATTGATTTTAACGAAGGAACAATGTCTGAAGATCTGAAAAAATATTTAAAAGGAAAAAAAGACATTAACTCAGAAGATCGAGTAAAAATTCTAAGATTAATTGAAAATATGACTTTAGGTAGAAATGCAGTTGCATATTTGACAGAATCCCTGCATGGTGCGGGCTCTCCACAAGCACAAAGAGTGCAGATTAGAAGAAGAGTAGATATTGAAGAAAAAAAAGATTTTGCAAAAAAATTATCGGGAATAATTGAGAGGGAAAAATGAAAGCAGTAGTATGTACAAAATTAGGTGAGCCAAATTTATTAGAAATAAAAGAAGTAGATAAACCAACTATTGGTAAAGATGAAGTCTTAATTAAAGTTGAAGTCGCCGGAGTTAATTTTCCAGATGCGCTGTTAGTACAAGGAAAGTACCAAATTGTAATTGATCCACCTTTTATTCCAGGTAATGAAGTTTGTGGAATTATAGAAGACAAAGGTGAAAATGTAAATATTCCTGTGGGAACAAAGGTTATTGGGATACCGCCAATTGGAGGGTTTGCTGAATTGAGAAAGTCTTTTAGTCCTTGGTGCCTCTGGTGGGATTGGAACTGCAACTATTCAATTAGCAAAAGTTATGGGACTGAAAACAATTTGTGCTGTTGGCTCTGATGATAAAGCTGAATATGTAAAAAGTTTAGGTGGAGATGAAATAGTAAGATATGATCAGGTTGACTTAAAAGAAACGGTGAAAGAACTTACTGATGGCAAAGGTGTAGATATAGTCATTGATCCTGTTGGTGGTGCAGTTACTGAACAAGCATTAAGAGCTACGGCATTTAATGGCAGACTATTAGTTATTGGCTTTGCTAATGGGGAGATACCTAAAATTTCACTTAACTTAACACTTGTTAAGGGAGTGTCTATTGTTGGTGTTTGGTGGGGTCGATGGACTAATACTTCTCCTCATGAAACAGCAGAAGATTTTAGTGAATTAGTTTCTTTTGTTGAAAGTGAAAAATTAAATATTGTTCCAAAAAATAATTACAAAATTGAAGATACTTCAATAGCGCTCGAAAATTTTTTAAATAGGAAAAATATAGGTAAAACTGTTATTAGCGTCTAGTGAGAGGCAAAATATGGATTCTCGCCAGCAGCATGATCAGTAGCGTCTATGATGTTTCCTATTTCAGGAACAGCTTCACGTAGAGATGCTTCAATGCCTTGAGTGAGTGTGACTTGAGCCATCCCACATCCTTGGCAACCACCACCGAGCCTTAAGTAAATGTCATTTCCCTCGACACCAATTAATTGGGCAGCTCCTCCGTGAGATGCAATTGCTGGATTGATTTGATTTTCTAAAACTGCTTGTACTTTTTCAGCTAATTCACCCTTTAATTCTGGCAAATCTGCTGGATTACCTATCATCGCAGGGCTTGGTGTATTTGGATTATCCATAGTAAGCCCTGGTGCTTGGTCATCGTCTGACATATCTAAACTTGCACCATCGAATTTATCAATATCTTTTGAAGCAATTACAACAGCTAAATCTCCAAAATCTATTCTCTTATCGTCTGATCTAGTTTGTTCAATGTCTAAGAAACTTAAGTCATAGGTAAATTGATTTCCATGAACACCGTCAATCTGAAGAAATAATGCATACTGCTTGTCCCCAGGTTCTTGGTCTCTTAACTCTATAATTGTTTTTACTGCTTCATCACCAATTTTAAATGTAAATTCGTTACTCATAGATTTAATGATACAAGATTTGAGATATGTGAGAAATTTTTTAACATTAAACTAAGAAAATATGAAAAATTACCTAATTTCAATTGGTGGAAATTCTACAAGCAATATATTAAACATTGAGAGCAACTTTGACGAAATAATTGCTGTTGATTCAGGGGTAGAACATTTATTCAAACTTTCACTAGATCCAAATACTTTAATAGGAGATTTAGATTCAATATCTGAAAAATCATTAGATAAAGTTAAAAAAAATGGAGTTGATATTATTGCTTTTAATAGCAATAAAGACCAAACTGACTTTGAACTTGCATTAAATTATCTTGAAGGAGTAGACAAGTCAATAATTTATATTATTGGCGGAGAATCAGGAGAGATTGATCATTTACTTTCGATTTTTTTATTTATACCATCAAAATCATGTTTTGAAAATATCATTTGGCTTTATGGAAATAAGAGAATAATCTTTCGTCAAAAGCTTAAATTAAATGTAAAAAAAATGAGCAAATTTAGCATTATTCCGCTTTCAAATTTATCAAATCTTTCAATAGATGGTGCTGAGTGGAATTTAGAAAATAAAAATATTCAATTTGGAGAAACTACAACTTTAAGAAATATTGCTAAAAAAGAAGAGTTAAATGTTAGTTGTGATGAAGGAGTTTTTGCTTTTATTTATTAAGATCTTGGAATATCTTTCCAAGCTTTATCTTTATCTAGTTTTGGTTCGCTAGGTAGCCCAAGGACCCTTTCGGCAATTATATTTCTCATAATCTCAGATGTACCACCTTCAATTGAATTTGCTCTAGATCTTAGAAACAAGCTTTGTGTATCAGTAAATCCAAAAGTTTCATTTTCAAAATTTAGTTCAGGTTGGGTCAACTCATAGCCCCTTGGAAACAATAAAGCATCATTACCAAGTAATTCCATTCCAAATTCATAAGATGCTTTATTAATTTCAGCTTCATGTAATTTACTAGTTGAGCCTTCTGGTCCAGGAGTTCCCTTTTCTCTATTCTCAGTTGCTCTTATATTTGTTAATCTTATAGATTCTTGCTCAATCCACAGTTTGATTAATTTATCTCTTGAGACAGGATCATCAAGTTCCCTATCGTTCCAAAGTTGAACTAAATGACCAGGCGCACCAGTTCCTCTCTCTCGAACATTTCCACCAATTGCAACCCTTTCATTCATCAATACTGTAAGTGATACCCTCCAACCATCACCAAGATTGCCAAGCATATTTTCTTTAGGTATTTTTACATCAGTAAAATAAACTTCGTTGAACTCAGCTTCTCCAGTAATCTGCCTCAAAGGTCTTACTTCTACACCATCTGATTCCATATCAACAATAAAAAAGGTTAATCCCCTATGTTTTGGAACATCAGGATCGGTTCTGGTAACTAAAAGACCCCACTTAGCTAAATGTCCAAGGGTAGTCCACACTTTTTGTCCATTGACTATATACCCATCACCATCATCTACAGCTTTGGTAGACAGGCTTGCTAAATCAGAACCTGAACCGGGTTCAGAAAACATTTGGCACCATATTTCGTCTGTAGTAAACATTGGTCTTAAATATTTGGAAATTTGTTCAGGAGTTCCATACTCAATAATTGTTGGGGCTCCCATTCCAATACCGAGAATGTTTGCAACTCTATTCTGTTGAGATATTCCTTCTTTTCTTAGTATTTCAGTAACTATGAGTTGATACTTAGGATTAATTCCAAGACCACCAGCACCCTCGGGATAATGTACCCAAGCTAAACCAAGATCAAATTGCTTACCCCAAAACTCTTTAATATCATCAGTTTGACTTCTAAATTCAATAAGTTCATCTAATTTAGTTCTAACTAATTGTTCGGCATCAGAATATTTAGTTTCAGTTTTTACCATAATAAATTATACATCAAATTTTGCTTATTTATTATTTTGTATTGCCTGCTGAATAATCATAAGCTCGTCTTCATTGCTTAATGGATATGTACCATTTTCAATATTTCTAATTTCTTCAATATTGTTAGCAACGTCTTCAGCAGTCGCACTTGTATTTACATATCCATTATGAGTAATGATACCTATACGCGCAAACCTGCCTGCAGCTACACCAAATATTTCATGAGATGGTTCACAAGCTTCAGAAGCTAAATAAATGACCATTGGAGATACTAACTCTGGTCTAAAAAGTTCGCCCACATCATCAGGAAGCAACGCTTCTGTCATACGTGTATATGCAGTTGGAGCAATTACATTGACTTTTATATTATTTTTAGCACCTTCAATTGCCAATACGTTTGTTAGCCCAACAATTCCCATTTTTGCTGCACCATAATTTGATTGTCCAAAGTTACCAAATAAACCAGAAGGTGAAGCTACATTGACAATTCTTCCGTAATTCTTTTCTTTCATAACTTTAAAAGCTGGTTGGGAGACAAAAAAAGCACCTTTCAAATGAACATCGATAACTAATGAAAGTTCCTCTTCAGATAATTTTGCAAAACTTTTATCACGTAATATTCCAGCATTGTTAATTACTGCATCAACTGTACCAAAATTATCAATGGCTGTTTGTACGATTGCCTCACCACCGTCTTTGGTAGCAACTGAGTCATAATTTGCAACAGCTTCGCCACCATTAGCAATAATCTCATTAACAACTTCGTCAGCTGGAGTACTACCAGAACCTGAACCGTCAACTGAACCACCTAGATCATTGACAACAACTTTTGCACCTCTGTTACCTAGTTCAATGGCGTATGCTTTTCCTAATCCATTTCCAGCACCAGTGACAATTACCGTTCTATCTTCAAAAGATATATCTGACATTTACTTACCCTTCCTCATACATTGATTCAATTTCATCATTATACATTTCAGCAATAACATTGCGCTTTAATTTCAAAGTTGGAGTTAACTCACCACTTGAATCAGTCCACTCTTTTTCTAAAACTACAAATTTTTTAATTTGTTGAACTTGTGCAACTTGAGAGTTCGCCTCATCTACTTGCTTTTGTATTGCATCAATAACCGATTGGTCCTTGGACATAGCGGCAATAGAATACTCAACATTATTTTCTGAGGCCCATGCTTCTGCACCTCCATCTCCATCTAAAACGATCAAAGCTGTGAGGTATTTCTTTCCATCACCAACAACACAGACTTGACCAATCAATTGATGTGGTTTTATTAAATCTTCAACTTCAACAGGAGCAATGTTTTTTCCAGCTGAAGTTATGAGAATTTCTTTTTTTCTTCCAATTATCTTTACATAACCTTCATCATCAATTTCTGCTAAATCACCAGTATGTAACCATCCATCTGCATCAAATGTTTCTTTGGTTTGCTCTTCAGACTTGAAATATCCCTGAGCAACGTGATTGCCTTTAATACATAATTCTCCATCTTCCATAACTTTTACTTCTGTTCCAGGAATAGGAATGCCTACTTTTCCAATTGGATTTAAAACACTTGGAACTTTAATTGAATCTACTTTTAATCTTTTTTCAAAAGATTCAACTGCGTTACCTGGCACACCTATTGTTGCAGGACCAGTATCCTCAGTCATTCCGTAAATTTCTGTTACGTCTATGCCAATAGCATGAAACCACCTGTGAACGTCCTTATTCATTGGAGCTGCAGCAGTTACAAAATATTCCGTATCAACTATTCCTAATCCTTCTTTAAATTTTGAAAAGACTAATTTTGCAAAGATTTTATCTTTTAGGCCAACCATAAATGGAACCGATTCACCTTTTTGCTCGTAATCAACCTTCTCAAGACCATTTTGAATAGCTTTAGCTATTAGGTCTTTTTTTGGATTTTCCTCTATTCTTGCTTCGAGTCCTGCCTTAAACTTTTCCCAAACTCTTGGAACAGCAAGAAACACTGATGGCTTAATTGTAGGGAGTGCATCTCTCATATCTTCAAGTACAGGAACTGGAAATATTTGACCAATTCTGTAAATTGCTTGATAATGATCCCCCGCACGGGCTGCTATGTGAGCCATTGGTAGATAAGAAACTATTCTTGGAAATTTTGTTGCAGGAATCATCTGACCAAACAAACTTTCAATAGTCCATAGAACATTTTTATGCGATATCATCACACCCTTAGGCTTACCGGTTGTACCAGAAGTAAAAATGAGACAAGCTAAGGAGTCTGGTGTTACTGTAGCGATAGCAGAATCAAGTTTTGAACTGTCCTCACTATTTATGCTTTTACCTTTTTCAATTAATTCGTGATAACTGTAGACATAATCAAGATCTTTCTTCTCTTCATATCCATCAATTAGAACAATTGCGTTTAAATTGATACAATCTTTTTTTGCTTTGTTTACTTCTTCGAATAACTCAAGATCTCCAACTACTGCAACTTTAGCTTCCATTAAATTTGCCACATATTCAATTTGGGAATATTTAAGTTGCTTATACAAAGTTGATGGTGTGGCGCCTGAGTACACGATTCCTAGATCGGCAATATTATGTTCTTTTGTATTGTTTGACATAATAAAAGCTGTATCTCCTGGGCCCAAACCTAAAGTCATTAGCCCAGCTGCTAAATTTTTTGATGTCTCTCTATATTCAGACCATGATATAGAATCCCATGCTGAGTACTCTGCGTTTGCAGGGGAATTAAGTGCAGGATGGTCAGGATACTCATTAGCATTTCGATCTATAAAGTCTAATAAAGTTTTTCCTTCAACTGCAGATGTGATTAAGCTCTCTTGATTCTTTAAATACTCGTGTAATTTTGACAAATTTCCTCCCATAAAGTGCTACTTAAATTTTAATATTTTAAAGACAAATTCTCTAATCTAAAGTGCTTTTTTAATTAACCCTTTACAGATCCAGCCGTCAGACCACCCGTAATTTGTTTTTGGAAAAATATGAATAAAACAGCAATAGGCGTTGCTGCTATGACTGATGATGCTGCTATCACTCCCCAATCAGCATTAAAATCATCAACAAATACTGTATTAATGCCAACCGCTACTGTCCATAGGTTTTTATCCTTTAAAAATATTGCTGCAAGAATAAAATCTGAATAAATTCCAATAAATGTTATCACAAAAATAACAACTAAAATTGGCCTTGAAAGTGGAGCAATTATTTTACTGAAAATTTGGTACTCTGAAGCACCATCTACTTTTGCAGCTTCGTCTAATGATGGTGAAATGGTGTCCATAAATCCTTTAATTAGCCATGAATTAAATCCAATAGATCCTCCTAGGTAAACCAAGATAAGACCAAAATGGGTACCCAATCCCATAAAAGGTGCAACATCACTAATCTGAAAAAACAGCAAATAGATAGCAACGAATGCCAAGAAAGAAGGAAACATTTGAACTATTACTAAAGTAAGCAAGCCTGTTCTTCTACCTCTAAATTGTAATCTTGAAAATGCAAATGCTGCTAATGTACCCAAAAACACATTGAATAATGCAGCTAAAAATGCAACCTTATAAGTGTTATATAGCCATTGAAAATATGGCACTAAAGGATCTCCTGACAAAAGTTTGTAATGTTTAAGTGTCAATGAATTTGGTATCAACTTTGAATTTGTTAAATTAGCAAAATCAGCAAAAGAGTTCGTAAGAACAAAAAGTATTGGATATATTGCAAAAGTTACAAACATCAAACCTACAAGATGTCTCCATCCATACTCTTTAAACCAGTTAGTAAATTTAGATATTTCCATATATTCTCTCTAGACGTTTAGTGTACCTAAATGAAAGTGCAGAAATTAATAATACAATACCAAAAACAACAATCGTAACAGTAGAAGCTAATCCAAACATATTTCCTCTACCTCCAGATATTGCCAACTTGTATGTAAAAGAAATCAGTATATCAGTCCACCCAACAGCAACCTCGCTACCAATAACTGGCGGACCTCCTCCAGATAATAAGAAAATCAAAGTGAAATTATTAAAATTAAATGCAAATGAACCTATTAGTAGTGGTGATATAGATACCATTAATAACGGAAATGTAATCCTCCAAAACGATTGTATTCCAGATGCACCATCAACCTTTGCAGCTTCAATCAACTCTTTTGGAATAGACTGTAAAGCACCTGTTGTAATTAGGAACATATATGGAAAACCAAGCCAAGTATTTACCAATAAAACTGCAGCACGAGCACTTTCTTTAGTTTTAAGCCATTTAATAGGCTCAATTTCTAGAATTTCATACATCGGCGCAAACCAATTATTAATAACACCATAATCTGGATTCAATAGTCCTTTCCAAACTAAAACAGATACAAATGCTGGTATTGCATACGGAAGTATAAAAAGTGAACGATATATTCGTTGAAACTTCAAATTGTCTTTGTTAAGTATCATAGAAAGAAGTAATCCAACAAAAAAAGAAAATATGACTGTTAGGATTGCAAACTGAAATGTCCACTTTGTAACAATATTAAGAGGGCCTCTTATACGTTGATTTGAAAATAAATTTTCATAATTTTCAGAACCAACATAAATCCGCCAACCAGGATCAATTTCTTTTCCATTACATTCAAAGTTATCATCAACAGCTGGACATATAGTATTTGTAGAATTATTTATCAAGGCATCATTAGTGCTGTCATATGTATAAAGTTGTGAGGTTGAAGATAAGCTCCCAGTTGATGCACCAAATACCGAAATTTTAAATAATTTTGCCCTAGTTTTTGAGTCAATAACTAGTGATAAATCCTGAAGAGCATCGGCATTTGCAATTTGTTCTTTGCCAGAAAGTAAATAAAAACCATCGGGTATACTAAGTTCGCCATTTTTTTTCAAAGAAGGTTCATGAGTTGCAAAACTGGCAGTAATAATGTCTTCATCAGTAACAGCTTTGCCAAAAAACATATTATTTTCATCTAAATCTGCAAAGAAATAAAACTGTAAATTTTGATCTTGAAGAACATATAAATCAAATAGTATATCTTTTTGATCTTCAGGTGTGAAAGTTCTATCCTCCAAAACTTTTATAGCCTGTGTTTTGTTAAGGATATGACCAGTAGACCAATTAGTAAAAGATACATAAGTATTGTAAATTGCAGGGAAAACAACAAAAGAAATCATAAAAATCATACCTGGAAGAATCCATTTCATTGGTTTAAATCTGTCAGTTAGATAAACAATATTGACTAAAAAAGCATTAAGAATAATTAAACTTAATAAAAACCAAGCTTCAAATGCTATTGATAATGGTATCGCATAAAAAACTCCAGCATTAAATACTGCAAGTAATATGTATCTAAAGATTATTGAAGTTTTCATAATATTAGTTTAGTAAAAAAAAATTGGGGCTCATATTGAGCCCCAATTATAAAAGATATTATCTTTTTATCCTCCAGCAATAGCAGTTCTTATTTGTTCAGCTGCTAATTTCATAGCATCTGACGCGGAATTAACTGTTACTCCTGTTTCTTCATTAGTACCATAAGCTTGGTCTCTAATGATTAATAATGCATCACCAAATGGTCCCCATACACTTCCCATTTCTGGAATATTTGGCATTGGAATACCATTTGCTGCACTAGCTGCAAATTGCGCTGCGATTGGATCTGCAGCTTCAACAATTGCAAATAATGATTTTGTTGCTGGTAAACGAGGATCAGAATTATACATAGCTTCTTGAACTTCTACAGTTACAAAGAAATCTAGTATAAAGCTTTCTGCTAACAATCTCTTTTCGCTGAATGAGGATACCATTGCACCTCTTACTCCAACGAATGGAGTTGCAGGACTGTCACCAAATGCAGGAATTAATCCTACACCATAATTAACAGCACTTGCATCATTTCTTGCCCATGGGCCAGTCATCCAGAACAATGACCTACCTTCTTGGAATGCTGACATAGAGCCACCATAATCAGTTGATGCAACAACACCTTCTTTTACTAATGTATCAAGATACTCTGCTGATGCTAAGGCACCTTCATTATCTAGACCAACGTCATTAGGATCGAATCCGCCTTCAACTTTAAAGACGTATCCGCCTGCTGATGCTACAAATGGATGGTTGTGGTAAGCATCTGCTCCACCACCACCACCTGGTGCGCCTACACATAGTTCTGTGCCAGCAGCATCACAAGCAGCTTTTACATCATCCCAGGAAGCAGGGACTCCATCTACTAAATCAGCATTGTAGTACATTGCTATTGCTTCAGTTGCATAAGGTACTCCGTAAGTCATACCGCCATAACTAAAACCTGCAATACCTACATCAAAAAGGTCAGACGCAATAGAACCAATATTTATAGGTGCTAAAACTCCGTTTGCTGCTAATTCTCCAACCCAGTCATGTGCTCCTAGAAATACATCAGGACCTTCTCCAGCCGGACCAGCTGTTTGAACGTCTGTTCTAATAGCACCAAAGTCATACACAACAACTTCTACGTCCACTCCAGCTGCTGCTTCATAAGCACCAACTAATGGTTCCAAAGCTACGGCGACTTTTTCTTCAGCCCACACAACAATTACTTCCGGTGGTGGAGCTGTGGTTGCAGGAGCAGCTAATGTTTCTTGAGGCGCTTCGGTTGTAGCAGGTGCTTCCTCTGCTTCTTCAGCAGTTCCACCTCCACAAGCAACAGCGACCATAGAAAGCATTAATAAAAATACGATAAATCGTAATTTATTAGTTTTCATATACTCCCTTTCGTATATACGTATATTCTCTCAATAAAGAATGTCAGACTAAATATAATATTTAATTAGATAAATTTCTAATTAAATAAAAAAAAGATTTCACAAGCGAACATAACTATTGTTCATGAAGAATAATCCCAATATTACCGGCATTATTTGTTATTCGAATCATTCCTTGATCAAGATTAGCTGCACAATCACCATGAATTACATTTACACTGTGTGCGTTAGAAATAATATTAAAGTCATCATTAGACTTTGATCTGTTGATAATGCACAGCATAGATTCATCTTTCAATATTCTTCTAAATGCAACAAACTGTTCATTATCATCTAAAAGTTCGAATCTGCCATATTTGAATATGGAACTTGATTTTTTTATGTTCATAAGTTTTTTTGTGTAGTCTAAAATTGTAGAATTCCAAGATTCCTCACTGTGCCACGGGAAAGGTTCTCTATTAAAAGGATCATCGGCACCACCAAGTCCAATTTCATCTCCATAATAGATACCTGCAATTCCTGGGAAAGTAGCTTGTAAAAATATAGCACCTAAAATTCCATCTTCCTCATTGCCACATCTATTTAGAAATCTTTTAACATCATGGGAACTTAAAAGATTTTGACAAGATGACAGTGCCTCAAAAGAGTACATAGAATACAGATTTGCCAGTGAATCCGCAAACTCTTTGTTGTTAATTCTCTTAGTAGCAAAATAATCCGTCATAGCCTCTCTGAATGAGTAATTCATTGTCCCATCGAACCTATCACCTTGGAGCCATTGTGAGGTATCACCGAATATTTCTGAGATTAATAATGTATCTTTATTAGCTTTATGAGCAATATCTCTAAATTCTTTCCAAAAAGAGAAATCTAATTCCTTAGCAACATCCATTCTCCAACCGTCTATATCAAAATTTTCTATCCAATGTTTTGTAACATCAAGAGCCCACTGTCTGGCTTCTTTACTTTCAAAATTTACTTTTGGCATATCAGGTACGCCCCACCATGCTTTATATGATGGTTCAACAATTGGACCATCATCATCTCTAACTTCTACAGGTACTTTTGTCTCTTCAAAAGTCTTTTCAAGATATCTTTTGTATTCTTCTTCATTACCGTCCCATCCTACTTTGTATGTATTTGCATAAAGATGAGGTCGATGTATTAATCGAACAGGATAATCAAAAATAGTAAACCAGTTTTTATATTCTGAATTTTCTCCATTTTTAACTATATCTTGAAATGCGAAGTGTCTTGGGTGTACGTGATTCAGAGAACAGTCTAGGATAACTTTAATATTTCTATCATGACAATTTGATATTAAATCTCTTAAACCATCATCTCCACCTAGTGTTGGATCAACTTTAAAGTGGTCCCAAGAATCATATTTATGGGTACTACCGGATAAAAAAATTGGGTTCAGATATAAAATATTTACACCCAAGCTCTCTATATGATCTAATTTATCAATTACACCATAAAGATCCCCTCCTTGGAAATCTAGTCTTGTCGGAACACTGCCCCATTCAACTGTATTTTCTGGGTTTATTTCTGATCTTCCGTTAGCAAATCTTTCTGGAAAGACCTGATACATTACTGAACCGTATACCCAGTCTGGAATACTATGTCTTTGATAAATAGAAGAATCATAAATCCACTTTTCAGATGGTGATATGAAGTTTGCTATGCCGCTTGTGCCTAAATATAAATTTAAATTGTCTTCAGTGGTTGCAGCAAAACTAAATTTAGCTACGTTTGCTCTAAATTCAACTTGTGCTCCCCAAAACACAAACCTGTCAGTTTCAGCATATTTTCTTAATTCGACAGGTCTAAAATCTTCATCTTCAAGCAAAAGCCACAATTTAGAGATATTTTTTTCAGTATGTACTCTAAATCTGCCTGTTCCGTCTTGAGAAATAGAAAAATGTTTTTTGTCATTAAAATCAAATCTAAAATCATAATGACCTAGATGAACGTCACCTTCAAAAAAATCAATTTTTTGACGCTCTCCTGCGTCTATAAACTCTGGACTGTGTTCTTCAACCATAAATAATTAATAACCTAAAAATTTATTATATACTCTATTTTGAAGAGTAATGGATATAAAAAAAAGTAGTGGGTTAATTCTCCATCCATCTTCTCTGCCTGGAGAATATGGCATAGGAGACTTAGGTTATAATAGTTTTAATTTTATTGATTTACTAAAATCTTCAAAAACTAATATCTGGCAAGTTTTACCTTTAGGGATAACTGATGAGGTTGAGTACTCGCCTTACTCGAGTAAATCATCAATACTGGGAAATCCATATTTGATTTCCATAAATGATATAGAAAACAATATGTTTGATAAAGATAATTTGAATAATTTGAAAGAGTTATCCACTTATGAAGTTGAATTTAAAAAAGTTTACTCATATAAACAATCACTATTTCAATCTGTATCGAAAAGAATTGATTTAAATGATTCAATTTATTCTGATTTTTTAAACAAAAATGAGCTAATTAAGAAACACCTCACTTTTGTGACATTAAGTGAAGTACACGGTAATAACTGGGTTGAATGGGATAAAGATTATTTAAATTATTCTGAAGACACTTTCCAAAAAGTTATAGAAAAATTTAAAGATACTTTTGCAAAAAATGTTTTTTTACAATATGAATTTAATTCTCAATGGAAAAAACTAAAAAATTATGCAAATTTAAATAATGTTTCCATACTTGGAGATATTCCAATATATGTTAACCATAATTCTGCAGATGTTTGGTTGAATAAAGATTTATTCGATCTTGATGAGAATAATCAAATGGGATATGTCTCTGGTGCAGTGCCTGATGATTTTACAGTGGAAGGTCAAATATGGAATACAGCATTATACGATTGGGACAATCACAATGAAACTGATTACTCATACTGGATAGAAAAATTAAATGAAAATTTAAAAAATTTTGACTATTTAAGAATTGATCATTTTATTGGTTTTTTCAAATTTTGGGCAATACCTTTTGGAAAACCAGCTTTAGACGGTCATTGGAGAGATGGACCGTGGGAAACATTTTTTGAAAAAATTTCAAACAACGTTAATTTCGATAAATTATTAGCTGAAGATCTAGGAGTTGTACTAGATACAACTGCTCAAATATTAGAAAAATATGGAATTCCAGGTATGAAGGTATTGCAACAAAGAATACCTGATAAAAAAGATCATGATGAAATAAACCCTAAAAATTGGAGTGAAAGTGTTGTAGCTTATACAGGTACCCATGATAGTCCAACAATACGTCAATGGTTTGATGAAACTAGTAGTGAGCAGATTAATTTTTTCAATGAATATAAAAAAGAATTAAACAATAAATTTGAATCTGATGTTTGGAATTTTATATCAATGACTTGGGAGTCTCCTTGTAAAGTAGCAATTACAACAATACAGGACTTACTTGAATTAGGTGCTGAAGGTAGATTCAATTTACCTGGTACTCAGAAAGGTAACTGGAAATGGAGAATAGAAGACTTAGATCAGCTATTAGAGCCATTAGAAAAATTAAAGTTATTGAATCAAGCTTGTGAGAGAGTTACCACTTAGATTTTATATAATCAATAACTAATTGAACCTCATTATCTGTTAATCTTTGTGCTGGCATTGACCCTTTGCCCATCGTAATTGTTTGTACCCAATATGAATCTGGCATGCTAGCAGATGAACTATCAGCATCTAATGCAGGGCCTACTCTACCCTCGAGATCTGCACCATGACAAGCAGAGCATCTTGCTTCATAAACTTCTTCTCCAGTTGATAATTCTGTGACAGTTTCACTTCCACATGCAGCAAAAGCCAAAGAAAATATGATTAATTTAGCTAGTAATGCTTTATTCTTCTTCAAGTGCAGATTTGAATTCTTTTGTTGATTTGCCGAGTGATTTTGCAAGTCCGGGAAGTCTTTTAGCTCCAAACAGCAATAACAATATCGACAAAATAATTAATAATTCTGGTAATCCTAATCTCATACTTCTATTTTACTAGCTTAATTAGATTTACTAATTCCTATAAACTTCTTTTCTAAAACCCACATTATAAAAATTCCAATTAATGAAAAGATAGTAAAGTAAACAATCTCGGATAGCAATTCTGTTGTAGGAAATACAGGGGTTGTATAAATAGGATTGTTGTTTAAATCATACTCAACAACTTCATAAAATGGCCATATTTTAATTAACGATCCTAATAAAAATCCTACAAGTGTGCTTATAACAATATCATTGAAATTTTTAAATAAATACGACAACAATCTACTAAACGTTATCAATCCAAAAATACAACCAGAAATAAATACACTCAATATATTTATGTCAAAACTATTAAGTGCGTTTAATATAAACTCATATTTTGACAAAAAAACAAGGATAAAAGAACCACTAATCCCTGGCAAAATCATTGCTGAAATAGCAACTGCACCAGATAAGAAAATAAAAAAACTTGAGTTTGGACTTGATGATGGTGCTACTAAGGAAATATAGCCCGAAACAACTAGTCCTAAAAACAACCAACAATAATTTTGAAAATTAAAATCACTTATACTTTTTGAAATGAGAAATGCAGATGAAATTATTAGACCAAAAAAGAATCCCCATATTTGAAAATTGTAATTATTTAAAAGAAATGTAATTAATCTTGATAGCAACAATATTGATGTAATCATTCCAATTAATAAAGTTAATAGAAAACTTCCATTTATATTTGTCCAAAATTTTTTAAACTGAAATTTAGTCAAAACCCTAATTGATTCAATATTTATTGATTTTATTGAGTTGATAAGTTCTTGATAGATACCTGTTATAAAAGCTAATGTACCACCAGAAACACCAGGTATTATCTCGGCTATACCCATTAACATTCCCTTAAAAAATAAAGAAATTTTGAAATTCATTAATTAGCTTTACTTCTAAAAATTCTAAATAGTATTGGTGAGAAAGTAGCAGTAATTACAGCTAACAGAATTATCTGCTGCTCTAGCTCAACTGATATTAGATCTAAATGTACTCCTATTTCTGCCATTGCAATAATCAAGCTAAATCTTGCTGAAAGTAAAAAACCACCAGCAATAATATCTCTAAATTTGATTTTTGAAAATATTAATAATACTGATGGTAAGAATTTCACACCTACAGCTATTAAAAAAAGATATCCTACATCTACAAAAAACTGAGTATTTGAAAATACGCTTATATCATAATTCAGACCAATATTGATAAAAAATATTGGTATGAGAAATCCATAAGAAAATCCCTTCAAACTACTTTCTAATGTACCTCGGTTAGAAAAAATGAATGCAAATATAGTACCAGCAAGAAAAGCTCCAAGAATCGGTTCAATATCAAAAATTACTGAAACCCCAACTAAAGTTAACATAAGAGCTAGTGAGCTTCTTATTCCAAGTTCATCAGGATCGTTTCCGTCAAACATTCTAGAAAATAGTTGAGGATTCCACCAAGCAACTCTTCTTATAATTCTTAGAATTAAAATAACAACTACAAAATATAGGACTACATTTAAATTTGAAATAGAAAGGCCTCCAGCTCTTATAAAGGATGCATAAACAGTAGCTGCTAAGAGGGTGAGTATATCAGCAAGCAATGCAACCATAAATAAAGTCTGCCCATAAGCTGTCTTAATTGTGTCGTCACTTCGTAAAATTGTAATAACTATATCTACACTTGTTGTACACAAAACTAGTGCGAGAAATATTGGATATCCAAGATTTGATATAAGATAAAAAGAAGTTGCAACTGTCAATAGATATATTGACATAGGAAGTGCTAGTGTTTTTACTCCCTTTTCACGAAATGTATCTAGTTCAATCTCAAATCCAGATAAAAACATTAGCAAAAGAAATCCTAAAATCGCTAAACCAGATATGAATTCAGAAGTTTCAACAATCCCTAAAATCGGACCAACAGTAATTCCATAAGCAATTTCAAGAACTATTCCTGGTATCTTTATCCTCTGAGCAACAAGAGGCAAAATAAATGCTCCTAAAGATATAATTACTAACGATTCAGCTTGAAATTCTTCCATATTTACCTTGGTATATAAAGAACAGATGAATTAGAGTTTGTAGATACAAATTCAATAACTTTTCTATCCTGCCAAGATTGTGAAGAATTTGAACCGATTATTGAAAGATCATAACTTGATGTTTGATCAGTAAATATTTTTGCTTCATTGCCTTCAAAATTTTCAAAATCAAGTTGAACTTCATGTGAAAGTGCTAGATCTTGAAGTTTTTGAACGATATCAGATACTTTTTGTTCACCATCTGATTGCAAAAAAGTTGGTTGATTAATGATAACTCCAACTAACTTGGCTGACATTGTTGAAGATAAATCAAATGCAATTGCATTTGAACTATTTTCATCAAAATTATCATTGATCAATAAACCAATAGTCTTGTATGGATAGGTTGATCTTGAAAATAGAACAGGAATTTTTGATTTGTTAGCAATGCTAATCAGTGACTTTATTTTTGATTTTGAAATACTGTCTTCAACTGGATAAAATATTGTTCCAATTGAATTTTCATTAATAAAATTCTCTAAATCCTTATTGGAAATTTTATTTTTATATGTAATGTCAAATTCTTGATCTTTCAGAACAGCCTTTAAAGTCTCTTCAGTAGATTCTAAATTATTATCGAACAAATCTTCCTTTGTAATTAACTTAAGTGAAGTTGCCTTTGTATTTCTTATGAAAAATTCAGACTCAGATAAGTTTTTTAAATTCTTTTCATTATCTAGAACGACAACAATATCTTTTCCAAATTCTAGAGGAAAGCGAGATTCTGAACCTGAGAAAAGATTAATCACATTAGAAAATGCACCTGATTGTAGAACTATAGTAACAAGGTCTCCAGTTTCAATTTCTGTATCACCATGAGGAATAATCACTTTGCCTTTTCTTAATAATGCACCAACAATATAATAATCTGAACCAATTTCTCTTAGTTTTTTTCCTCTAACTGGACTATCTGAACTGATTTCGATTTCAAGCGCTTCAGCTCTTCCACCTGCAAAAGCTTGGGATACAACTCTTCTAGGTTCAAGAATATGTTCAAATCTTCTTGCTAGTAGAATATCTGGCTCAACTAATTCAACATCTAATTCTTTAAATTTATCAATATGAGATGAGTCATTAATAATTGAAGAAAGTCTTAATATATTATTTTGTTTAGCAATTTTCAAAATTTCCAAATTAACTTCATCACTTAATGTCAAGGTTACTATTGCAGTGGCTTCATCAAGTCCAGCTTTTTTTAGCACCAATGAGGATGTAGCATCACCTTGAATTTTGTCTATTTGTCTATTTGTTGTGAAATTTCTTAATTTTTCTTGGTCTAAATCAATTACGGAAATAGACCATCCGGAACTAACCCTATTGATCAGCTCTTTTGCTTCTCCGTGTGCTCCTACAATTATTACTTTCACGTGCTTATTATGCTACATATTCATTTTAGTTAAAGAACAACTTTGAAAATCTTATTTGGATTAAATATATAGTAGCTAATAGAAACACTACAATTTTATGTTATAAGTTAAATAAAAAATGCATTACATCTCCATCTTTGACTATGTAATCTTTGCCTTCTGTTCTTAATTTGCCAGCATCTTTTGAACCTTTTTCACCTTTGTATTCTATAAAATCATTAAACGAAATAGTTTCAGCACGTATAAAGCCCTTTTCGAAATCAGTATGGATTTTACCTGCAGCTACTGGAGCAGTATCTCCTACATTTATTGTCCATGCTTTTACTTCTTTCTCTCCAGCTGTGAAGTAGGTTTGTAGACCAAGTAAGTTATAGCCTGCTTTAATTAATCTATCTAAACCTGATTCACTCTGTCCCATTTCTAACAAAAATTCTTCCTTTTCTTCAGTATTTAATTCGCAGATTTCTGCTTCTATTTCAGCACATATTGGAACAACTTTAGAATTTTCTTCTTTTGCATAATCTAGAATTGAACTCAAATATGGATTATTTTCAAATCCATTCTCGTTTACATTTGCAACATAAAGTACAGGCTTTAACGTTAAAAGTTGGAAGCTTTTAAGTAAGACTAACTCTTCTTCACCAAAAGTGAGCTTTCTTACACTTATCCCCTCCTTAAGTGCTGACAAAATTTTTTCTAGCAATTCTTTCATTGGCATTCCCTCTTTTTGTCCCGACTTAGTATTTTTTTGAGCTTTTTGATATAACTTTTCGACAACGCTCAAGTCAGACAATATTAACTCTGTGTTAATAATTTCAATATCATCTATTGGTGATACTTTTCCAGAAACATGTACAATATCATCATTTTCAAAAGCTCTTACTACATGTACAATTGCATCTGTTTCTCGAATGTTTGATAAGAATTGATTTCCTAAACCTTCTCCCGTTGAAGCACCTTCAACTAAACCGGCAATATCTACAAATTCCATTACAGTAGGTATAGTTTTTTTAGGATTTACGATTTCTGAGAGTTCATTTAGTCTCGAATCATTAACAGTAACTACTCCAACATTTGGCTCTATTGTACAAAATGGATAATTCTCAGACTCTATATCTGCTTGAGTTAAAGCATTAAATAATGTTGATTTTCCAACATTTGGCAATCCTACAATTCCACATTTAAAACCCATTTACATAACCTTTATAATTAAAAACATTTATAAATATAGCGGGTACTTTAATTAAAAATAACTTTCTTTTCTTCATCTGATAAATATTTTGATTAAAGTCATTATTAAGGGGGATTATGAACGAAAAAAATAATAAAAGAACAATATTTGGCTGGTCGATGTACGATTGGGCAAAATCTGCTTATGAAACAACTATCCTAGGTGCTGTACTGCCTGTTTATTTTGTAAGTGTAATTGTTCCTGAAGAAGGTTTTGAATTCAGAGGAAATGTATATACAGGTGCAGAAGTTTGGGGATTTGCAATTGGTTCAGCCTTATTTATTTTCTTTTTAATAATGCCAACAATAGGAGCAATCGCAGATATGTCTGGAAATAGAATGCGGTTCTTTAAAATTTTTGCATTCGGAGGAGCAATATTTGCTTCAACTTTTTATTTTGCTAATTCTGGTGATGTACTTTTCACTCTTGGAATTTATTTCTTAGCACAATTAGGTGCGACTGGATCTAATGTTTTTTATGACAGTGTATTAAAAGATATAACAACTGATGACACAATTGATTCAGTTTCTGCAAGAGGCTACGCCCTCGGTTACTTAGGAGGTGGTACAGATTTAATTCTGTCTTTTGTAATAATTCTCTTAGGACCAGACATGTTAGGAATTGATACTGCTCTTGCTTCCAAAATTGCAATATCAAAATCTGGATTATGGTGGTTAATATTTTCTGTATTCAGTTTTTCAAGGATGAATATTGTAGAAACAAAATCTGGTAAAGTTTCTATTGCAAATGCTTACAGTAGAAATTTCAAAACTCTAAAAAAGATAAGAAAATTTCCATTTTTACTTTATTTTTTAATCTCATACATTTTTTTCTGGGATGGTTTACAAACTTTAATAAATATGTCAGCTGCGTTCTTTACAGAAGTGTTATTGTTAGATCAAACTCAAGTACTAATAGTGTTTTTAGTTGTTCAGTTTGTTGCTTATTTTGGAGCAAAATTAGCCGGTAATTTAGCCACAAAAATTGGACAAAAGAAAGTGCTCTATTACACCATGTTTCTTCTATTTCTTGTGGGCAACGCCGCATATTTCGTACCTGAAAAACAATTAATACCAGTTATCGTAATGGGAATAGTGACAGCAATGGGTATGGGAGGTTTACAATCTGTAAGCAGGAGTGTTTATGCGGCTATGCTACCTAAAGGTGCTGAAGGTGAATTTATGGGTTTCTTTTCAGTGCTATCAAGGTTTTCAGCAATATGGGGTCCACTCATTTATGCTTACGTAAGTGCATCGACAGGAAATCCAAGATTATCTTTACCAGTTATAACTTCTTTCTTTCTAATTGGCTATCTGATATTGAGAAATGTAGATATGGATAAAAGAATTAGCGAAGAAGAGTGGAACGCTAGTTAGTTTTTACTAGCCTAGACAAATTAAAAAATAGAGCTGAGACAGTTATTGGCCCTACTCCACCAGGAAATGGAGATCGGTAACTTGCTACTTCACTTATATTTTGAGTGTCAATATCGCCATAAGTTTTTCCATCAACAGATGATATTCCTATATCTATAATGGTCGCACCTTGTTTAAAGTAGGAAGAATCATAAAGCTTTGCAGAACCTACTGCTGATATAAAAATATCAGCTTGTGTTATAAATTGTTTTTGATTGGATGTCTTGCTGTGAATGACTGTTACATTAGCGTTGTAACTTTTTGAAGATAGTATCTTAGCTAAAGGCGAACTCACTAATCTTGAACGACCAGCAATAACAATAGCTTTGTCTTCGGTCTTAATTTGGTAGAAATTTAATAATTCAAGTACAGCTAATGATGTAGCAGGAATTAATTTATATTCATTTGAAAACAAGCTTCCTAAATTATAAGAGGTAAGACCATCAACATCTACATCTGGGGGAATACAGTTTATTACATCTTCAGAACTTAAATGATCTGGTAAAGGTAACTGGATAATCAAACCATCTGTATTTTTTGATTCAGTTTCAACTAGTTCTTTAAGTTTTTCTTGACTCGTATTTTTATCAAGTTTTATCCAATTAAATTCAACTCCTAATTCCTCAGCTTTTTCTTTTTTTCTTGAAACATAAAGTAGAGAAGCTGGATTATCACCAACAGTAATAGCAGTCATATGAGGAGTTTTATTATTCGATTTGACTTCCTGAAATATTTTTAAACTTATTTCGTCAAGCTGTTTTGCTACAGGAGCACCATATAGTATTTGTTCCATTTTTTATAGTTTAATATTTATGAAACGTATTTAATGAATAACTTTATTAAAATAACTCTGAAAGATTAAGTTATGGATATATCAAAATTAGATAATAAAATTAATCCTTCGGGAACTATGGCAATTTCAAATAAAGCCCGAGAGTTAAAAAAAGAAGGTAAGCCAGTTATAGGTTTTGGAGCAGGTGAACCAGACTTTGCATCACCAGACTATGTAGTTAATGAAGTAAAAATTGCTGCCGATGATCCAAAAAATCATAAATACTCCCCTGTTGCGGGACTTGAATCTTTAAGAAAAGAAATATCAAGAACAACGTTTAAATATTCGGGTGTAGAAATTAATGAAAATAATGTTGTTGTATCTAATGGTGGAAAGCAAGCTATTGTTACAGCACTAATGTCAATCTTAGATTCTGGCGATGAAGTAATTATTCCTGCACCGTATTGGACAACTTATCCTGAAGCGGTAAAACTTGCTGGTGGTGAACCGGTTTTTATTAAACCTGACAAAAAAGATAATTTTAAAATTTCAATTTCGGATCTTGAAAAGGCAAAAAATTCAAAAACAAAATTATTAATTTGGTGTTCTCCATCAAATCCTACGGGTGTGGTCTATTCAAAAGAGGAATCAGAGGAAATATATAATTGGGTATTTGAAAACGATATTTGGATTTTATCTGATGAGTTATATGAGCACTTAGTATATGAAGGTAAGACATCACCTTCACCAGGACTATATGACAAAGAATTAAAAAATACAATAATTATAAATGGTGTTTCTAAAGCATATGCTATGACCGGTTGGAGAGTTGGGTGGTTGGTTGCTAACTCAAATGTCATAGGATTAGCTAAAAAAATACAATCTCAAATATCATCTAATGTTTCAAATATATCTCAGATAGCTGCAGAGACTGCATTAAAAAATGGACTTGATGTGACTGAAGAAATGAAAGTATCATTCAACAGAAGAAGACTTTATGCAATTGAAAAAATTAATGAAATAAATAACATAAGCGTCGGTAACCCTACTGGTGCATTCTATTTGTTTGTTGATGTCAGCCAATACTGCAATGGAAATTATGAAGGTATAAATTCATCCATAGATTTTTGTAACTGGCTACTCGATAAATATTTTATTGCATTTGTTCCAGGAGAAGTATTTGGTGCACCGGGGTATATGAGATTATCTTATGCCCTAAGCGATGATGAATTAAGTGAGGGTCTTGAACGTCTCAATAAGGCAGTTGAAGAACTAAATGGATAAAGTAAAGCCAAAAAGTTTAATTTCTTGGTTACTTTTTGATCTTGCAAACACTGTTTATGCGTTTGTAATACCAGGTTTATATTTTTCAGTTTGGTTAGTAAGTGAAAAAGGATGGACTGACCAACAGCTTGGATTTGCTACATCAAGTGCAATGATAATAGTTGCAATTCTTGGTCCATGGGTTGGTAGGAAGTCAGACGGATCAGAAGGAAAAAAGAGGCTTCTTTTATTCATGACAATAATGTGTATCTTCTCTACATTTTTATTGGGAACATTTACAGTACAAATTTCTGTTCTGTTGTTTGTTATTTCACTTATTGGTTTCAATCTAGGATCAGTTGTTTACGATGCACTTCTCATTTCTGTCAGCACGGAAGAAAATAGAGGAAAAATTTCAGGAATGGGTGTTGCTTTTGGATATATGGGTTCTTTGATAGGTTTTGGGGTTGCCACAATTTTGCAGAATTTTGGATATAGCTATGTAGAAATATTTAGATCGGTTGCAATATTGTTTTTAATATTTTCTCTACCAGCATTTATTTTTATAGAAGAAAAATTTGTGAGTACAGAAAAAGTAAAAATAAGTATTTTGAATTCATTAAATGTTGTTATAAAGTCGTGGAAGCATACTAGGCAATATAAGGGTCTCACTAGATTTCTTGTAGGAAGATTTTTCTATGCTGATGCAATCAATACTCTCATCAGCGGTTTACTAGCAGTATATTTAGTCGAAGAAGCTGGACTAACTCCTGCAGACAGCCAGAACATTCTTGCATTAGCAATAGTGATTTCCATTATTGGTGGATATGTCTTTGGAAAAGCTGCTGATAAATATGGACCTAGAAGATTAATCTTAATCAGTATATTTTGCTGGATTATTTCACTTTCACTAGCAATTGTTGCAACTGAATTTGATCAAATGTGGTTGATTTATGTCACTGGAGTTTTAGGGGGGTTTAATATTGGTGGAATTTTTGCAGTTGATAGAGTATTTATGACTCGACTCTCACCAGAGAAACATCTTGGAGAGTTTTATGGGTTGTACTCAACGATTGGAAGGTTTGCGACAATACTAGGTCCACTACTTTGGGGTTTTATAGTTGATGGACTAAATTTAGGCAGAAATGTTGCAATGGGGTCACTAATTATATTGTTGATAATATCTTTTTATATTATTTCTGGAGTTTCAGATAATAAGAACTATTAAAAAAAGAAAAACCTTTTTTTCTTGTTAACTTGATCTAGCTGTTCTCTAGTATTTTTTAATTTTTCTCTAAGAAATTCTGCTTCTGCTTCTGCTTTTGCTGCTCTCTCTCTTGCTTCAGCCATCTGCTGACTGGCCTCATGTAAATTTCCAAGTTGATTCAGAACAGTATTCCATGCATCTAATGGGACAAGAAGGCTATCTTCTTGGCCTTCTACATCAATAACTTCATCATTTGAAACTTCCTCATCACTTTCAGTATTTTTGTTAGTGACTTCTGAGGATGTGTTTTTATCTTTTTTTAGAAAATTGTATTTTTCTGCCATTCTCTCTTCGTAGCTTTTACTCATCTCTCAAAGCCTTTGCATAATCTTCAATAACTGGATACTCAAAACTAAATCCTTCTTTTAACAATTTTTCAGGAATTATTCTAAGACTACAGAAGATCAATCCATGCGCCAATTCAGAACCCATAAGTAAATTTATTGCAATTTGTGGTGCTGGTAATACCGAGAATTTTTTAAATACTTTCGCAAATCTATTTGAAAACTCTTTTTGTGTAATTGGCACTGGAGAAACAAAATTGACAGGTCCAGAAATGTCACTATTTTCTAAACAAAATTTATACGCATTTATAACATCCTCTATTGAAATCCATGACCAAAATTGATCTCCTTTTCCTAGAGGTCCAGATAAATTAAGTTTCGTTGTTAAAGTAATTAGCTGTGTTGCAATGTTGCCTTTTCCTAAAATGAATCCATTTCTGGCTTTAACAATACGAACATCTTTATGTTTTATATTCGAAAGTGGTGATTCCCATGCTTCTTCAGCTACTAATTGGTCAAAGGTACCTCTATTAAACTTAGTTGTGGATTCTGTAATAACTTCATCACCATGATCCCCATAAATAGTTGTTCCAGAAGCTGTAATAAATATTTTCGGATATGTTTCGCTTTCATTATAAGTTTTTACAAATAAGTCGGATGCCCATTTTCTAGACCAATATATTCTTGACTTTTTTTCCTTATTCCATCTTCCTCCACTCAAAGGTAAGAAACCAAAGATATCTTTTGGAGCTAAAGACTCGCCTGCTAAATGAATAACTGCATCAAGAGTTTGAAATTTTTCTATATCAATTTCCTGTTTTGATGGGCTCCAGAATATTTCATTTTCATTTTGAACATCTCTTCTGACAAATTTAAATACTTCAAAACCATCTTCTTCAAGTTTTTTTACAAGTCTTTTGCCAATAAATCCAGAAGCCCCAGTAATACCAATTTTCATTCTTCTTCACCGTAAAAAATAAAAAAGTTCTGTAATGTGTTTTCTACATGTGAAGTATCATTTCCAATGTTTCTTTGAAAATTAATTGTTACCATGTTTGATTGAATAAAAATTGTATCTATATCATCAATTTGTTGAAAAAGCTTTAAAGCTAATTGTCCACTTACGTCAGGAATTAAAGAAGCCTCAGAAATATTATTAAAAGTCATGCCTTCTTGACCAGATACTGACCTGTTTAAATCAAAAATTAATGTTTTATTGACCTTAGTAGTTTTTACTTCAATAATCTGACCCACTATACATCTCCTAAATTATGTACTCTGATTAAATTTGTTGCTGCTTCCACATTCGGAGGTGTACCAGCAACAACAATAACTTTATCACCTTTATTATATTTTTTTTCTTTTACAAGGAAATCATTTGCAGATTTAAGCATTTCAGAAAATGTTTCCTTTTTCTCTATTGGGAATTGCTCAACTCCCCAAAGTAAATTCAATTGTTTAAGTGTTTTATCTTTTGTTGAAAAAGTTATAATTTCAGCCTTAGGTCTGAAATTTGAAATAAGAAGCGGAGTTTTTCCAGTCTCTGTAAACGCCACAATTGCTCTTGCATCTATATCGTCAGCAATTTGAACAGCTGCTCTTGCTAAAGTAGTCGTGAATGAATCTTCTTTAGAATCTTCTTTTGAAAGCAAAGATGAAGTGTCGTTCCTAGAATCTACTTCTTTACATATATTAGACATCACTTCTATAACTCTATTAGGATGATCGCCTATTGACGTTTCAGCAGATAACATCACAGCATCTGAACCTTCTAGTATTGCATTTGTAATATCTGTTACTTCTGCTCTTGTAGGTCTATATGAAGATTTCATAGATTGAAGCATCTCTGTAGCAGTTATTGAAATCTTTCCTTTCCTATTTGCAGCATCTAAAATTTGTTTTTGAACAAATGGTACTTTCTCGATTGGGAGTTGTACTCCAAGGTCACCTCTTGCAACCATAACTCCATCTGCAACATTGAGAATCTCATCTATATTTTCTAGAGCAGTTTTTAACTCTATCTTTGCAATAATCTTTATATCCTTAGGAATAATTTCTCTTACAGCTTGTATATCATCGCTATTTCTAACAAAAGATACTGCAACAAAATCTACATCTTGTTCTGTTCCAAATTTCAAATGTTCAATATCTTGTTCAGTGATTGCAGGTACAGATAATTTTGAATCTGGAAACGCAACACCCTGATTATCTCTGAGTTCGCCTCCTATTAGAATTAAGGCTTTTAATTTATTCTTTTGTTTTTCAGTAATTTTGAGGATTATCTGACCATCATCTATAAAAACTCTGTCATTAACACTTATATCTTCATATAAATTTTTATAATTAATAAAAATTATTTCATCAGATGAATCCACTTCTTTGTTGGTTAAGTCTATCTCTTGGCTTTTTTGTAATACCGTATTTTTATTAACTTGGCCGGTTCTAATTTTTGGACCCTGAATATCTTGCATTATTGCTACTTGATTTTTAGATGATCTTGCCCAATCTATGAATTGTTTGTGCTCATCTAGTGTCCCATGAGAAAAATTAATCCTAAAGACATTTACCCCTGAATTTATAGCACTATGAATTTTTTCTTTACTGGCTAAGCTTGGGCCAACAGTTGCAATAATTTTTGTTTTTCTATCCATATTGATTAAATACTTTAATAGCATGGTATAACAAATTTAATAATATGAATAGCAATATATTAATTGGAATACCTATCAAAAGTCTAGAAAATCCAATGTCTAGACTATCAAAATCAATATCTCTAGCTGAAAGAAAAGAATTGCAATTAAATCTAATTAAGAACACAGTAAATTCGTTTAAAAATGAATTTGTTCAAATTTATTTTATTTCTAAAGATTTGGAAATAAAAGAATTAGCTAAACAAATTGGAGTCAAGACATTTAACTCAAAATCAAATGGTTTAAGTAATGAAGTTACTGAATTTATAGAACTATCAAATAACTTTTCTTCTTGGGCTATTTGCCATGCTGATTTGCCTTATCTTAATAAATACAACATTTCAGTTTATCTTCAAGAAATAGCAATTAACGAAATTGTGATTTCAAAAAGTTCAGACAACGGCACCCCTTTAGTTGGTGGATGTGCATTTTTTGAAAATTTCAGATATGGAGAGAATAGTTTCAAAAAACATGTTGTAGAGTTTGAAAAATTGAATTTAAGTTACAAACAAGTATTTAATAAAGAGCTATATTTTGAGCTAGACAATGAAAACGATTATCTTGAGTTTTTAAAAAACAAACCTCGTTGGTACAAAAAAATATCAGATTAGCAGCCCCGACCGGATTTGAACCGGCGTTTCTGCCTTGAGAGGGCAGCGTCCTAGGCCTCTAGACGACGGGGCCTCTGCTCGGGGAGAAGGACTTGCTGGGTTGAAAACCCAGCGTCCTAGGCCTCTGGACGACGGGGCCGTATAAATATTAAGAATAAAGTATTTTAATTATTAGTTGTTATAATTTTTCAATACTTTCAGCTAATCGAGCAATTACTGCTTCTCTACCTAAAGCAAATATTGATTCAAAAAGTGGAGGACTAATTTTTGTTCCGGTGATTGATACACGTGCTGCTTGAAATCCAATTTTTGTTTTTACATTGATTTCTTCAAGTGTTTTTCTCATAATAATTTCTATTGAATCTAGAGAAAAATTATCTAGGTTAATAAACTCTTCCCTTAATAAAAACAGGTACTTCTGCGCTTCTTCGTTGTTTACATCTTGCCAATCTAATTCATCAACTACAAACGGCTCATCTATCAAAAACATAACCTGTTGAGTTAGATCAGCTAAAGTTTCAATTCGTTCCTGAACTGAAGGAAATATTTTTAATAATCTGCTTTTTTCATCTTCAAATAGGCTTCTTTGTATATCATTTTCAATTTGTGACAATGCAGTAGATTGAAAATCTTCTATATCAGTAGAACGGATATAGAGACCGTTTAACCACAACAATTTTTTCTCATCGAAAATTGCAGAATTTGGCAGAACATTTTTAAGATCAAATTTGCTTATTGCTGTGTTGATATCAAATTGTTCGAGATCATTACCTGGCGACCATCCAAGCAAACATAGATAATTAAACATAGCTTCACTTAAAATACCTTTGTTTTTAAAAGCCTCTACTGAAGTGTCGCCATGTCTTTTACTTAGTTTTTTTCCGTCTGGACCAAACAATAAAGGAAGATGGCAAAAATCAGGTAAAGAAGCATCCATTGCTTTCATTAACATAATGTGTTTTGGAGTTGAAGAAAGAATATCTTCTCCTCTAGCAATAATGGTTATTCCATAATCTATATCATCAACAGTTGATGCTAGATGATATGTAGGAGATTTGTCAGAGCGTAGAATAACAAAATCCTCAACATCTGAAAGATTAAATAACATATCACCTCTTATGTAATCTTTAAATTCTATTGAACCATCATTAGGTACCTTAAACCTTATCGCACCATCATCTTCATAAGCTAAATTTCTACTTAAGAGATTTTCTGCAACTTCCTGATAGCGATCAAATCTTGATGATTGTTTATAAGAATCATGAGAGCCGCCTACTTCAATGCCTTCATCCCAGTGCAAACCAAGCCATTTAAGATTTTCAGTTATATCTTTTTGAAATTCTTTAGTACTTCTTTCTGTGTCTGTGTCATCAATTCGAACAAGAAAAGTGCCATTATTTGCTTTTGCATACAACCAATTAAATAAAGCCGTTCTTGCATTTCCAATATGTAACTGTCCTGTGGGTGATGGTGCAATTCTTAATTTCATCTACTTAATAGTATTAATCAAAGTCCCTATTGTCTCAATTTCAATTTTAATTTCATCACCAGGTCCCACTTTAGATACACCTTCTGGAGTACCTGTAAGAATCACATCACCTGGAAGAAGAGTCATTATTGACGAAACGAAACATAAAATATCTCCGATACTAAAAATCATATCTCTAGTATTTCCATCCTGTTTCAATTCATTATTAACAAAACACTTAATACCCAGTTCTGGATTTTTTTCAAAATTTGTTTGAATAAAGGGACCTAGTGGACAAAAAGTATCGAAACTTTTTGCTCTTGTAAAGTTACCGTTAAAAGTTCCATCTTGGCCCTGAAGTACTCTTTCAGATAAATCGTTAGCTATTGTAAAACCAAGTACATGTTCCATCCAGTTATCATGAGTTAGGTTTTTACTGAGCTTTCCAATAACAACTGCTAATTCTGCTTCATGGTCAACATGTTGAGCAATTTTTGGATAAATAATATTCTCTCCTGTACCAATTACTGAAGTTGAAGGTTTATTAAAAAAGACTGGATTGCTTGGTGCGGTGTAGTCATGTACTCCCAGCTCAACAGCATGTTTTTCATAATTTTTAGCTACTGCTGTTACTTTACTAGGAAGAACTGGAGCAAGAAGTTGTATTTCTTCAAGAGAATATTTTTCTTCAGTTGGTTCCCAAATTACTAAAGGTGATCCTTCATATCTTAATACTTCACCTTCGTGCAATTCACCATAAAATATTTCGCCCTGATATTTAGCCCTTACAATCTTCATTACACAAGTGTATAGCTATTATTTTTTTTCTTCTTGATTAGCATCAAATAATTTAGAGAGGTGTAATCCTTGAATGCTTTCCAAACTACATTGTTTTAAAGTTGCTGTATCTAAAACTCCAGCATCTGAATCTTTTATTTTTAATGTATCTATTACATTAATGACATCACTTTTTGTAGGAGCTCTACCAATTTTTGAAGCCTGAAAGATTACTAAATTTGTTACAACTTTTGTTATTAACTTATGTTTATGGTTATTTTTCCACATTGCGGTAAATGGTTTAATAAGTTTCAAAGCATAACCGCTATCTGGACTAGGAATTGAGAAAACTTCTTCATCTGGAGACCTAAGTGAATTGGGTAGAGTATCTTTTCCTTGACTTCTAGGTACTGGAAGATCTGAATCTTCTATATTCTTTTTTGATTCTATTTGTATATTTGGCTGTTGACTCATTTAACTAAAGTAAGATAATGTAGAAAGTCTTCATTTTCTCCGTTTACAATTTCTAAATATTTTTGCCTAATATTACCTGTGATTTCTCCAGGTTTTCCTCCTGTTATGTCTTCACCATCGACTGACACTACCCCAACAACTTCGGTAGCTGTACCTGTAAAAAATAATTCGTCAGCGTCTTTTAATTGTTCGGCGTTTATGTTTGTTTCCTCGGTCTCTAAACCAAGATTGTTCGCAATTTCTATTACTGTTTTTCTTGTAATACCTCCTAAAGCACCTGTCTCAATAGGTGGTGTATAAATTTTTCCATTTTTAATTAAAAATAGATTTTGACCGCTCCCTTCAGCAACTACATCATTATCACCAAGCATAATTGCATCGTCATATCCATTTTCTACAGCATCAACTTTTGCAAGAGTGGAGTTCATATAACCTCCTACACCTTTTGCTGTTGGCTTAAAGCTTTGTGGACTAATTCTTTTCCATTTTGATATACATACCCTTACACCTTGATTCCCCGCATCATCTCCTAAATATGCACCCCAATTCCAAGCTGCTACAGAAACATAAACTGGAACACTTTTTGGTAGTAGCCCCATCTCGCCTTCTCCAAAAAATACTAAGGGTCTTATGTATGCAGATGATAGATTGTTCAAATGGACTGAATCTTTTATTGCATTAGTAATAACTTCTTTGTCGAAAGGTATTTTTAAATTATAAGCTTCAGCTGAATCAAATAATCTATCAACATGATCCGGCAATCTAAAAATAGTTGTGCCAATTTTTGAATCTCTAGCTCTTATGCCTTCAAAGACTCCAGTTCCATAATGAAGAGTGTGAGACATTACACTGATGTTTGCATCTTCCCAGTTTACAAATTCGCCATTTAGCCATATAAGATTTGATTTTTCCATTATTAATAACAAATACTACACCTTTTTGTAAATCAAGCCATAAAAAATACTATTATTCAAATGTGAAGAGATTTCTAGCTTCAGGTTTTGGTGTTGGGCTTTTTTGGAAGACCTATTTTGGTGATAAAAAAGGAGGCGGTACTTTAGCTTCTTTTTTATTTGCTTTGCTTACATATGTTTTAAATTTAAATGTTCTAGAATTGTCAATTTTATTTATTTTTTTAGTCCTGACATATCTTGTATCTGTTGATGACAGTGAAGCAAATAATGATCCGAGCTGGATCACTCTAGATGAAATAGTAGGAATGAGTTTAGTTACAATAGCGTCTCCATCAAGATTATTGCCACTGTTAGCAGGATTTTTAGTTTTTCGATTAAGTGATATTATGAAACAACCAAAATTTGTTGCTGAACTAGAAAAACATCCTGGTAAGCTTGGTGTGCTTTATGATGATTTAGGTGCTGGCTTAATGGGATTATTATCAGCAACAATTGTTAATCAGATTATAAATTTAACTCTTTAGATAAAATTTCTTTTGCTATTCCTGGATTTATACTACCGCCTGAACTTTTAATTATTTGACCAACCAAAAAACCTACTAGCTTATCTTCTCCGTTTTTTATTCTCTCCACGATATCTTGATTATTCTTAATAACCTCATCTACAATTTCTGAAATAGCACTTTCATCATTTTCTTGATAGAGATCTAGTTTTTTTGCCACTTCATCTGGAGTTGTATCTTTTTGGATTAGTTCTTCTAATATAACTTTTCCAGAAGTGAAAGATATTTTATCTTCATTAATGAAATTAATGACATCTGATAAATAATTAGGTGAAAACCACTTTGGTAATGATTTGACCTCTAACTTGCGCATTTGGCCCTGTAGTTCCCCAGTAATCCAATTAAATGTTGCTTTTGAGTCTTTAGTATTGTTAAATACTTCAAAATAAAGTTCAAGAATCCATTTTTCGCTTTTGCTTAAAACATTTGAATCAGAAAGGTCAAGACCTGTTTCAACGAGTTTATTTCTGTTTTGGTGAGGTAATGTTGGAAGACTTTCTTTTACTTTATTAACAAATTCATCAGGCAAAACCATATTAGGTAAGTCTGGATCGGAAAAATAACGATAATCAGCACTGCCCTCTTTTGATCTCATTGAAGTAGTAGTTTCTTTACTTTCATCCCAGTGCCTTGTTTCCTGAATTATTGATTCTCCATTTTCTAAAGCTGATGTCTGTCGTTTGATTTCATAGTCAATAGCTCTTTCAAGTGATCGCAGTGAATTCATATTTTTTATCTCCACTTTTGTACCCAACTCATCACTTTCTGTTGGAGCTACAGAAATATTTGCATCAAATCTTAAATTGCCTTTTTCTAATTTTCCTTCTGATATGTCTAAATCTATTGCAAGTTGTCTAAGTTCTTCAATGTACGCAAC
>LUMI01000094.1_pt1 | contig 33386 bp, 35 predicted proteins | sample 729681 | NCBI WGS metagenome assembly LUMI01 (sample SAMN03860267, study PRJNA289734) | marine metagenome | biome: seawater column; feature: ocean; material: water; isolation source: Red Sea water column Station 34 - depth 10m | place: Saudi Arabia: Red Sea | collected 2011-10-15 | depth 10 m
ATCTAATTTAATTGGCAATTTGGAAGTTAGAGCTTATCCCGCGGGATTTCCTTACAACACAACAGCTCACTGTTTACACATTTTGAATAAAGAAGGCTTTGCTGTTTTTCATGAAGGTCATGTGGTTAATAAAAAAGTTATTCAGAACAACGACATCAAAGCAGACATTGCTATCCTTACTGCGGAAGAAGTAAAATTTTTTGGATTGCTTACTCTGAGTATGAATTTAAAAAATACAATGATTGCCTGTAATTTATTGGAAGCTAAAAAGTTATTTATAACTGGATCAAATCCATTAAAAAATACCGGCTTCATTAATCATTTTTTAAAATTAAATAAACTTGATAATGATTTCATAGACGATAAGATTGAAATCTTTTATGAAGCTGGCAGTAGTTTTTTCTCTTAAGTTACTTTTGATAAGTATCCTATTTTCTAATTTGGTATTTTCAAGAAATATTATTTTAGATTGCGATGTAACTTTGGTTGGAATTGAGGGTAAAGATAAAGCTTCAAATGATACTGAGGTGATTGATATCAATCTTAAGGCAAAAACTATTTTTTTTGGTTCAGAAGCAATTCCCTATAGATTGAGAAATAAACTCAGAGTATATGAAGGTAGGTACTTCAAAGGGAATAAAAGAACTTTTGCTATTGAAAATAAACTTATGATTGATAAAAAAACCTTTCAGTCTTCTTTGAACAAAAACGTTTGGGATAATAAAGTAATCAGTGTAAATTCTTATTCTTACTTTGATTGCACCCAAAGAAATTAATGGGGCTATAGCTCAGCTGGGAGAGCGCTTGCATGGCATGCAAGAGGTCGGCGGTTCGATCCCGCCTAGCTCCACCAAAAGTTAATAAATATGGCTTTATCAAAAAATAAAATTACTTTTACATGGTCTCTGTCTTTTATTTTATTTTTATTGATATCACCGATGTTTTTTGGTCCTTTAATTGCATTATTGAACCCAGAGTTTTTTGAAGGAGCTGGCGATACTTTTCTTAGCTTGGGATCTACTCTATTTGTTGCAAGAAATCTTGCAATAGGGTTCGCATTTATTTTTGCAATTTATTTAAGGAGCGCATCCATGCTTTTTATTTTGATCGTCGTTAGATTGATAACCGACTTAATTGATTTTCCAGCATTTCAAATATTTAGGGAATCTCCATTATTTGGGCAAATTATTATTTTTACAGTGCTGTGCTATCTTCCTGCTTTTTTTGGATTACGAATTCTTTGGAAAGAAATTAAAAATCCCTAAAACATTCCTTTTTTTATTTTTTTTGCAGGGATGTGAATACTCTATCGTTTAATAATTCAGGACCAACTGGAAAATGAATTAATGCTGGATTGATCTCTTGAACTTCTTCAAGTGATTTTCCTTCGCTTATTAGCTTCCTAATCTTCGATCTCACTTCTATAAGATCATTTAAATAAATTTTAATTTCTTTTTTATCTGATAACTTTCCATGTCCTGGAATGATTATAGTTTCATCATTTACTAAATTTAGAACTTTCTCAAGAGTAAAAATCATTCCATCAATTGTCCCTCCATTATCAACATCTATAAATGGAGCGTTATCAAGATTACCAACGTCTCCTAAGTGGATTACATTTGCATCTTTAAAAAAGATGATGCTATCACCAGTTGTATGAGCAGGACCAAAATGCATTACATCCACCACATGATCATTAATTTCAAGAGTTAGCTTCTCTTTGTAGAGGATATTTGGAATAGCATCTTTTTCATAAGGTTGTTGAAGCCATCCAATATCAACAAGATTTATGTAAGCTCCTTTCCTAAAGTAATCAAGTGTATTTTCATGAGCATATATATCAGCACCCATTGGACCATATGCTCTGTTTCCTTCAGCATGATCAAAATGAAAATGAGTATTTATAACAAAATCTACCTTTTCCCCACCTAATTCTTTTATTTTTCTCAAAATAACAGGAGAGCTATCTGGAAATTGACTGTCAACGATTAAGGTTCCGTCATTTCCGATTGAAACAAGAATATTACCACCGTAACCAAAAATCACGTGGAGATTGTCTCTCAAAGAAGTAGTTTCAATGAAAGATGGCTCAAAACCTGCCCATCCAAGAGTTTCTAAAAATAAATTTTGTTCCTCGGAGTAAGTATATTTTTTATCTAATACATTCTCCGAACAAGAAATTAGAAAAAAAACGAAAAAAGAAAGTAAAATTTTCATATATAAAAATATTGTAATAAATTTTCAAAGAATTATAAAAAATTTAAAAATCCTATGATTGATCATCCAGATAAATTTTCAAAAAAATTTATAGCTAACTTGTTTAATCAATCAGAATCTAAATTAAGCGATTTTTTCTATAAACCTGTTGGTTCAGGCCAAGTAGGAGATTGCTACAGAGTGACATTAGATTGGAAAGAAAATCATAAGTTGCCATCATCATTAATAGCCAAGTGTCCTGCTGCTGATATATCTAGTAGAGATACAGCAAGAAATCTTCATTTATATGAAATAGAAACCTCTTTTTATAAATATTTATCGGATAAATGTTTAGCCAGAGTACCAAAGTTATATTTTTCAGATTTTGATTATGATTCAAACGACGGAATATTACTTTTGGAAGATATGCATCCTGCTAAGCAAATTCCGCAAATGGATGGTTGTACAGCAAAGGAAGTTTCTCAAGTTTTAAAGGAGGCTGCAGCCTTACATAAAAGTTATTGGAACGATGAGAAACTTTTATCTTATTCCTGGCTTACTTATGGTGTTAGCGAGGAAAGAAAAGAGTTCGTTGCTAATTTACTTCCCGCAGTTTATCCAGAATGGAAAAATAGATATCAAGGAAGAATCAGTGAAGATATTTTTAAGATGGGAGATGCATTAATAGCAAATTATGATAAATATTCTGAAGTGAGAGAGGGCCCTATGACCTTGGTTCAAGGAGATTTAAGGCTCGATAATATTTTATTTACCGATAAAAACAACAGAGCGATTCTCTTAGACTGGCAAACTGCGGCAGTGGGGCTTCCTCTCAATGATGTTGCTTACTGTATTTCTACTAGTTTCCTTAATCCAAATGATAGAGCTGGCGCAGAAGAAGAATTAGTAAAGGAATATCATGCTTTACTTGAGGTTAATGATAATTATTCTTTCGAACAGGCATGGAATGATTATCGTCGAGGTTCATTCGTAGGATTTTTAATGGCAGTTATGTCTGCCATGATTGTTGAAAGAACAGAGCGAGGTGATGAGATGTTTGCAGTCATGGCAGAAAGATCAGGATGGCAAGCTTTGCATCTGGATGCGATAAGTTTTTTAGAATAAGAAGAAGGGAACATCTATTTTTTTGGGAGAGAAAAGATGTTCCCTTCAAAAATTAGTTCAACTTCTTCCACTCAAACAAACGTTTACATAGAATGTTTTTATAGAAATCTCCATCTTATTAAAGTTAAATCCTGGGAATTTTTAGTTTCCGTTTTAGCTCTTTCTTTTAAATCGCGGCAATAGGACCAAATCACGATTAAAAATTATTTTAATTCGAAATAAAAAATTGTAAATAAAAAATTTAGAATTAAATAATTAAAGATGTTTAGCAAAAAAGTCCATCATTACTTTTAAGGCCGGTATTCCATCTCTTATAAAATCATTACCAGCTATTAATGTTCTTCCTGAATCTAGATAAGCATGATTTCTATTAATATGTTCCCAGAATTCAAACTCTTGATTTTTTTCTTCTAGAGCTTTTCCATATTCTTTTATCATTCTAACAGGCGTTATCCTATCTCTAGTTGCTGCGGTTAAGAGCTGCGGAGGTAATTTTCGTTTGGATTCATCTGGAATGTTATAAATAGGAGAGATAGCCTTATATATCTCAGGATGATCAATAGGATTAAATTTTTCTCCTAATACTCCTCTGGGTTTAGATAGTGCAAGCCACCAAAAAATATTTTTGTAAGTTTCAAACTTTTGAAGGGCAAATCTATATAAATCATAAGCTCCATAACTTAAAACAGCTGCTTTAACATCTAAGAGATTTTTTCTAGAAACTTCTTCTAAAGATAAGTCTTCGGGAAGGTAAGTAGGCTCAAAAGCATAGTCTTTCCCGAAGTATTCTTTTTTGCCTATTTTATTTCCTAGATTAAGGATCATGGCACAGATGCAGGCTCCCGCACTATCACCTGTAATTCCAATTTTTTCTTTATCGCCATTATATTTATGAATATTTTCTTTAATCCATAAAATAGAGCCAAAAGCATCTCCAATTAAATCATTAAAGAGAACAGTGTTACTTTGATCTCTAAGTAATCGATAATTTACATTACAGACTACATAATTATGATTGGATGCAATGTATTGAGCCATATTATTGAGGATTTCTTTTCTTCTTATTAAAAAACCCCCTCCATGAAACATCACCACGACAGGGCAAAGTACAGAGATATTTTTTGGAGAATATACATCCATTGTTAAGTCAAAACCTTGCGGAGAAGACCAAACTATATTTTCAGTCAAATTATATTTGTCTGGATTATTAATTTTGATGTTTTGGGAATATTTTTTTGTATACATAAAAAAATAAATTACTTATTTAATTAAATAAATCATTTTCATGAAGTAAGTAATTAATTACCTCTGGTATATTTTTTTTAAAATTAAAAAAACCCTTTTTCGAGAATTGCCAACAATAAATATCCTCTTTTAAACCTATAAAATGCAATTTATCAATATCATTGAATTCTCGAACCAAGAAATCCATATTTTCCCCAATAGATGGGTACAACACATCAAATTGAGCATTGAATGACATGAAAGTATCTTCATCAATTATTTGGGAGTTAGATATTTCGTTTGCAAAAGCCTCTTGCAGTGTTCTCTTAAAATTAAGGACTTTTTCATCTAACTTTATGTTTCTATTTTTATTATCAAGTAATACTAAATAAATATTGTCGTAATTTTCAAAAAAAGAATAACGTTCTTTAACATTTAAATCAGTCTCAAATAAAACTAAATCTTTATATTTTTGTTTAGTGTGTAAATGCCTAACTTCCTGTAAAGGGTAAATTTTAGGATTTTCTAGGGGCAGGGCGTTTTCATTGAGAGAAGTATTCGTATATCGCTGATTGGTAAATTTTCTTATATTAGATTCTCGTGCTAAGTAATTTTTACCTTGTGTCTGAATCCCTGCTACCCACCTCCAACTCAAAGTATTTGATGCAGCATCGCCATCAAACAAATGTTTCATGAAAAATCTAGCACCAAGCTCCCATGGTAAATTTAAAGTAAATATCCAAATACTCGCAAACCACATTCTAGTGTGATTGTGTAAGTAGTTTTCTGTTTTTAATTCTTTAACCCAATCATCAAAACACTCGATTCCAGTCTCTCCATTTATTGCTTTCTTATATTCTTCTTCAGAGTAAGTTGGGTCGGAGTCTACAAAATCCCTCCAAACTTCTGACCTGTGTTCTAACCAACCTTTCCAATAAACTCGCCAAAAGATCTCTTGTATGAATTTATCTACTTTTTGAAGATTGTATTGAGAGAGAACTTCTCTAACAAGATCGTATTCGTTGATAATTCTGTGAGAGATGTACTTTGATAAAATTGACGTGTTTTCTCTAGAATTAGGACCAAAATCGTAATTTCTTTGAGAAGAATAATCTTTCAATCCTTTTTGAATGAACTTTAATTTATCTTCAGACGCTTTTTCATACATATTCTCATTTTAAATCCCTTAGTTTTAATACTTGATAAATTATTAAAAATAATAATTCAATATAATTTTTATTTGCTAGAAGTTTAGAACTCGATAAACTTATTTTATGTTTGAGAAACTTAATGACAAATCAGTTAATAAGGGACTGCATTGGACCACTATCGCCAGTGAAAAAGTTTTACTAGCGATTATCGGAATATCAACTTGCATTGCTGCAGCTTTGTATTGCTATGAGATGTTTTTAGCTAGACAAATTACTTTGCCTGATTTATTTATGCTATTTATCTATGCAGAGATACTAGGCATGGTTGGAGCTTTTTATTCAACTTCGAGGATACCTGTAACTTTGCCAATTATTATTGCAATCACTGCCTTATGCCGTTTGATAGTCATGCAAAATAAAGAAATGGATGCTTTGATGATCATTGCTGAGGCTGCCGCAGTAATTATTCTTGCAGGTGCAGCATATTTAATGAGTCTAAAAGACAAATTAAGCCTTGAAAAATTAAGAGCTCGAGAACAAGATAAAGAATAAATAATTTTGGGAGAAATAAATGAACGCTGAGATATTTATACCTATGTATTACATGGTTTTGCTTACTGCATCAGTATTTTTGTTAAGCACGTTGATTAGATTTAAAAACGTACTAGTAGATAAAAGTCATACCGGAAGTGAACTGATGAAAATACCTTTGCCAGCATCTGCAGCACAAATAACTAAACAAGCAGACAGAAATTTGATAAATCTCTTTGAATTTCCTATCTTGTTTTACGCTATTTGTGTTGTTTTGTATGTCACAGGAAAAGTAGATGCATATTTCGTACTTTTAGCTTATTGGTTTGTAGGTCTAAGAGTTGCACATTCTTTGTATCACATCTTTATTAATGGCTTTATTGGAGACATGCCCTTAAGAGCTTTGTTATGGTTACCAAGTTGGTTGATTGTAATTTGGATGTGGGTAAGGTTCGCTTCATTGATTTAAATTGAGTCTATGAGAAAGGGGCTCAAAATCTTTTCTTATTTACCCAATCCAAGAGTTTGGAAAGCGGAGATAGCTGCAAAGATTGCTGGAATAACAATTGAAGTTATTGGCGATAAGCCCTCTGAGATTCCAAATTGGCTTTGGGATTCTGAACCAAAAAAATTATCAGATTCTGATAAAAAAGAGTTAAAACAATTTGAAAGAACTGGTAAAAGAGGTTTTAGTTCATCTTTATACAAAACCGATGACTTTATAAAATTAATTCCTTTTGGGACTGTTCCAGCAGCGTTTAGCCCGGATGGAAAAATAGGAATATTTGAATCTAATAGCATTTTAAGAGCGATCGCAAGACAAGATGATAATAATCATTTGTATGGAAAAGATGCCTTTGAAGCCTCAAGGGTAGACAGTTTCTTAGATTCAGGTCTTGTTTTTTCTCGAGAGCATCAAGAATACTTATTTGGCCTTAATGATATGAACGAAGCTTTGTATCAAAGAATGAAATCAGCTTATGAATTTTTCCTCAATGGAATCGAAGAGTCTTTAAAAAATTCTAAATTTATCGGCTTTGATCATCTAACGATTGTAGACATATCATTTTTTTGTGATTTTTCTCAATTTTTGAGAGAAGGTCATTATGTAGATGATTTAAAAGAAAAGGGCTTTAATCTTGTTTCAGAGAATTTTGTCACAGATTACCCAAAAACATTTGATCATTTAATGAATCTTTCCGAAACGAAAGAGTTTTCTTCCGTTATTGGAACTTATTTGGATTGGTATAAAAGAAAACTTCAGGGTTCTAACTAAAGTCTTTCAACATTTTTCTTAATTCAAGCTGATGTTGCTCCTCCTGACCGATTAAATCTCTAGTATATTCCTCTAAATATATAGAAGCTCCCTCAACCATTGTGAGAAGTTTTTTGTATAAACTTAAAGCATGCAGTTCGTGTTCTAAACTTTCTTCCAAAATATCTTTTATAGAATGATTATTGGTTTCGACGATTTTAGCTATTTTTTGACTGGGATGTCCGTCAAGGCCAGTAAGAAGTTCTCCAGCTTGCTGAGCGTGTTGAAGAGACTCATTAGCTTGCTCCTGCAGAAAGCTCACAATAGGTATTCTGTGAGGTCCAACCACCATCAATGCAGAGTGAGTGTATCTAACTACACCTGCTAATTCATACTCCATAATTTCATTTAAAGTTGTACAAACTTGTTTCAGATCTAATTCGTTTTGCATTTTGATCTCCTTTTTCTCGTATTTTATCAGCTTAATATGTTTTTCCTCTTGATGAGAAATAAGATAACAATGAGAATTATTTGCATAAAAAGATTTGAATGAAGAATAAAATTTAGAGAAAATAGCTATATGAAAAAAGCAACATTTACCAAAATGACTCAAGGTACTCAAGAAGACTATGTGCCTATAGTAGAAGCAGCGATGGTTCATTCAGAGAACCTTCCAGAAAGAATAATCGAACACCTTAATATGTTAAAAGACGATTTTGGAGGTTTCGCAGTAGACAGATATGAGCATTGTTTGCAAACAGCCTCCAGAGCTTATCGAGATGGTAGAGACGAAGAATATGTTGTTTGTGCACTTTTGCATGACATTGGTGATATTTTAGCCCCTGCGAATCATGCAGATTTTGCAGCTACTTTATTGGAGCCTTATATTTCAGAAAAAAACTATTGGATTTTGAAGCATCATGGAATTTTCCAAGGCTACTACTTTTTTCATTTCCTTGGTCTTGACAGACATATGCGTGATAAATTTAAGGACAGTGAACATTGGAAAGATTGCGTAGAGTTTTGTGCCAAATACGATCAAAACTCATTTGATCCAGATTATGAGAGTCTTCCTATTGAAACTTTTATGCCGATGCTTAAAAACGTCTTATCTCAGACTAAAAAATCAATTTATAAAGCTGAAGCCTAGTTAAGAGGGTTTTCCTTTCTCCTCAACTTCCTTGTCGTGAGTTTTTTTCGCCTCAATTAGATCTGGCATTACTTGATTTAACTGGTCCATTGACCAAAGCTCATCACTTTGAAAGGATTTTATTACCGCTGGTTGTTGCATAATTCCAACTGTTCCTGAAGATACATGAAATATCTGATTAGTGATTTCACTTGCTTCATCAGAACATATCCAGGCAATGATAGGAGCAATTTGTTGCGGTCCTTGACTCCAATCGTCAGGATCAACGTCTCTACCCGCTGCTTTCATTAAATCAATTGTTAGTCTTGTTGCTGCTCCTGGTGAAATTGTATTAACAGTACATTTATATTTAGCCATTTCCATAGACAACGATCTACTAAAGCCAGCAATACCTGCTTTGGCTGCTCCATAGTTTGTTTGTCCAAAGTTTCCAATAAGACCGGAAACTGAAGACATATTTATGATTCTGCAATTCAATCTATTGGTTTCTCTTATGTATCTAACAAATGGTTGAGTACAGTTGAAGTGTCCTTTTAAGTGCACGGCCATGATTGCATCCCAATCAGACTCTTCCATATTAAATAAAGTTTTATCTCTTAAAATTCCAGCATTATTGATAACAATGTCTACTGCACCAAAAGCATCCATCGCTGTGTTAAAGATATTCATACCACCTTCGTAGGAATCTACTGAATCGTAATTTGCAACTGCATCTCCACCTTGAGTTTTAATTTCAGCTACAACTTCATCAGCTATTTTTTCATGACCAGAGCCATCAGGATTAGCGCCTAAATCATTGACTACAACTTTGGCACCTTCCTTAGCAAATAATAGAGCTGTTTCCATACCTATGCCTCTACCGGCTCCAGTTATTATTGCTACTTTATTATTTAGAACTCCCATGTTTTCACCCCTAGTATTAGTGCATAATTGCTTTCATCTAGAGTATATTATTTTTAAAATTTTTTAAATGTCAGAAAATAAGAACATCGATGTTTCGAATGTAACACTTTTTTTACATTCAGCTGGTTCCGGAGTTGTCGGAATTAAAAATGTAATTTTCGGGACTTGGGTATTACTTTATTACAATCAAGTTCTGGGCCTAGAACCTTATTTGGCATCTATTGCTCTTGGAGTTTCTCTTTTTTTTGATGCCATTTCAGATCCTCTGGTGGGTGTTTGGTCTGACAGATTTAAATCAAAACTAGGTAGAAGACATCCTTTCATTTATGCAAGCATTTTCCCTTTAGCATTTTGTATCTGGTTACTATTTGTTCCACCTTCATCTTATGATCAATCTTATCTGTTTTTAAAATTATTAACATTAACGGTCTGTATAAGACTAGCAATTACATTCTTTGAAACACCTAGGGCTGCTTTAGGCCCAGAACTTACTAAAGATTACGATCGCCGAAATACTTTAAATGCGATGGGCTTGTTTTTTGGATATGGAGGAGCGATTCTTGTGGGCTTTGTAATGTTAGAGTTTTTCCTTCCTGAAACATCAGGATATATGGGATCAAGAGCATATCTCAATCCTGAAGGATATGAAAAATTAGCATATTTTGCTGGCTTTCTTACCTTAGTGCTTGGCTTTGTTGCGGCTTCAAGCACTCATAAACATATAAACGATCTTCATGTTGTCTCTGACAATTTAAATGTTGATATAAAACAAGTCTTTAGAGAAGTAATAGAAACATTATCCAATAAGTCTTGGCTTATGATTTTTTTTGGAGGTTGTCTATATGCGTTATTTCTAGGCCTCAATACCGGCGTAGGCAATTACATAAGTATTTATTTTTGGGAATGGACTCCTTCAGATATTTCGGTATTCCCTTTGGCAGGAGGCGTTTCTGCAATCATTGGTGCAATTATTGCAGTTGTAATATCACAGGGTAGAGAAAAAAAGAACATTGCACTTTTTGCTTTATCAGCAACAGTACTTATTTCGTATATTCCTTTTGTATTGAGATTGATAGATCCTCTTTTTGAAGCTCAAACTTTCCCTAGCAATGGATCAAATGCACTATGGTGGATTATGATTTCTCATCAGTGTGTCACTGACGTTTTATCCGTAATGGGTTGGGTAATCTTAATTTCAATGGTTTTTGACGTAGTTGAAGATTCTCAGAAAAAAACCGGAAGAAGAGATGAAGGTTTATTTCTTGCTGGTCCGGGATTATTTCAAAAAGTATTTTCTGGCCTAGGCGTATTCATTCTTGGTTTTGTCCTCCAATTTTTAGGTTTTAGCAATACGGAAGCAACCATTCAAGAAATGAAAGAGCCAGTAAATAACTTAGTTCTTTTTATTTGTATCATTGGTCCAATTTTAAATATTGGCGGACTTACTTTCATTTATTTCTATACGATTACGAGAGACGAATACGAGTCAGCTGTTAAAGATTTAGGTTACGAATAATGTTTTTTCCAATATCTGACGATAATCCAAGCTCTTCGACTCCTTACGTGACTTATTTATTAATCGGACTTTGTAGTTTTGTCTTTATTCTTCAATACTTAAGTCAAATGAATCCTTCAATTTTTTATAATTTTGGTTTCATTCCAGCTGATTTTTTTTCAAATTATTCGTCTTTCACTATCTATACCTCTATGTTTTTGCATGGAGGTTTTTTCCACATTGCTGGCAATATGCTTTATCTATGGATCTTTGGCGACAACGTAGAAGACTCTATGGGGACAGTAAAATTCATTATCTTTTATCTTCTTTGTGGAACAATTGCTGCACTGTGTCAGGGGCTTGTAGATCCTACATCTCAAATACCTATGGTTGGTGCAAGCGGTGCAATAGCCGGTGTTTTGGGGGCTTATCTAATGCTTTACCCAAAAGCTAATGTTAAGTGTTTAGTTTTTATTATCATAATCATTCAAATGATAAGAGTACCCGCTTTTTTGGTTTTAGGTTTTTGGCTTGTCTTACAATTTTTCAGTATCCCAGGTTCCATAGATATGGATGGTGGAACAGCTTATTTTGCACACATTGGAGGTTTTTTGGCAGGAATGATCTTAATACCTTTCTTTAAAAACAAAGATGTAAAATTGTTTCATGAACAAAACACTTCATCATGGCAAGTTTTCAATAGAGACGCTAAAGAATTTTCATTTCAAAAGAATGATAGCGTCGTGGTAGATTTCATTAAAAAATCAGAAGAAGAAATGAATCGGAGAAAACATTGAATATTATTCTGAAGGTTATTTTTTGGGTTTTCGGAACTATATTTGCGATAGCATCAATTATAGGCATTTATTTGTTAGCTTTTTATTTTGGTTTTTTTGGAGTTCTTGAAAAAGCTGAACCCAATGTTAATTCTACTTATCCAAAGGATTTATTAACAAAAAAGATTCAGTCTCAACTGGAACATAACCCATCGAACAAACAAATTCTGTTTGGTGATACTCATGTTCACTCAACGTATTCTTCTGATGCTTTTCTATGGAGTCTCCCTTTAAATAATGGTGAAGGTCCTCATCCTGTATCAGACGCATGTGATTACGCAAGATTCTGTTCCGCATTGGATTTTTGGGTAATTTCCGATCATGCGGAGGCTGCTACTCCTACAAAGTGGATGGAAGCAAAAAAAGCGGTAAGACAATGTAATGCAATCCATGAAAATAGTGAAACTCCTGATTTGATATCTTTTTTAGGTTTTGAATGGACTCAAATTGATCCTGATAAAGAGAATCACTATGGACATAAAAATGTCATGTTTTTGGAAACAGATGAAGAATCTGTCCCAGTGATGCCAATTGGTTCAGGTGGAGTAGCTACTGATGGAATGCGAAGCGCAGATAGACTACCGATTGTGAGATCGAACATGCTCTCTATGGCACTGGTTGATTTTAAAAATAGAAATAGATATGCAGATTTAATTACATTTAGTGAGCATATAGTTAAAACTGAAGATTGCGATGATGATTTTTATAGCCCTGAAAATTCTTGTTACTTTTCAGCATTAACTCCTAAAGATCTTTTTACAGCATTAGACAAAATAGAATCCGACTCCATTGTCATACCCCATGGAAATACTTGGGGTTTTTATACGCCTAGTGAATCTAGCTGGGATAAACAATTGTCTAATGAACACAATAATTCTGAAAAACAAATTTCATTTGAAATCATGTCAGGACATGGGAATTCTGAAGAATATCGACCATGGACTGCTAGTCTTTCAGAAAACAACGTTCAGTTTTGCCCAGAACCTTCTGAGAACTACTTGCCCTCTTGTTGGCAAGCTGGAGAAATTATCAAGGAAAGATGTCTTGAAAATCAAAATAGCGAAGCTATTTGCGATAAAAGGGCTGCTTTAGCAAGACAGTTATACATTGAAGGAGGATTATCTGGAAAGTTTGCTGTCAAAGGCATTACTCCAGAAGAATGGTTAGATTCTGGACAATGCAAAGATTGTTTTGTTCCTGCTTTCAATTATCGACCTAGAGGTTCAGCTCAATATGCTTTAGCTTTGAGAAATTCTGAAGATGGGATAGAACAAAGATTTAAATTTGGTTTTATTGCATCAAGTGATAATCACCGGTCAAGACCTGGAACGGGTTATAAACCAATTGACCGAATGGTTACAACCGAAGCAAATGGTCCAGCTTTAAAATTTGTTGAAGATAACTTAACTCTTCAAGAGGAAAAGTCAGATCAACCGAGAAAAGTTAATTTAGAAGAACTTGATATCCCAGATCCATTTTCATTATGGGAACCAATCAGACAGTCATCTTTTTTTACAACAGGAGGCTTGGCTGCAGTTCATGTAGATAATAGATCAAGAGAGGGAATTTGGGATAGTTTTAAAAGAAGGGAAACCTATGCTACCAGTGGACCAAGAATTTTGCTTTGGTTCAATTTAATTGATACAACAGAAACTCTTCCAATGGGAACCGAAACTTCAAAAAAAGAAAACCCAGTTTTTGAAGTCAAAGCCTTGGGATCTTTTAAGCAAAAACCAGGATGTCCTGATTATAAGTTAGGAAATCTTTCCAGTGAAAAAATAAAAACTTTGTGTAAAAACGAATGTTATAACCCTTCTGAAGTAAGGAACGTAATTACCAGAATAGAAGTAATAAAAATTACTCCCCAGAATTCAAACAACGAAGATATTGATAAATTAATCATGGATCCTTGGAAAACAATAGATTGTCCTAAAGAAGGAAATGGTTGTCGAGTTCGTTTTTCTGATGAAGATTATTCATCAGATAAAAGGGATTCCGTCTATTATGTTCGAGCAATTGAGGAACCGTCTCTTAGAATAAATGCTGGTAACTTAAGATGTGATTTTGATGAATTGGGCAACTGTAAAAAAGTGAACATTTGCTATGGAAGTTACAAAACTTCTAGAGAAGACAATTGTACAATGATGTCTGAAGAAAGAGCATGGTCTTCTCCAATTTATGTAAACTATCGATAATTGTTAAATTAAAATAGATACTTCCAAGATTAATTTCTAAAGATGTGTGTAATACTTAATTCTTAATTTATTAGATTGATTAAATGAGAGAAAAATTGCCTTTTCTTACCAAATTCTTTTATGGGTTTGGATCTTTAGCATATGGAATAAAAGATAATGCCTTTAATTATTTTTTATTATTTGTTTACGTTCAAGTTTTTGGATTGGCGCCAAATCTAGCTGGATTAGCAATATTATTAATGCTTGTGATTGATGCTATATCGGATCCTTTAATTGGATATTTCTCTGATAAAACTCAATCAAAATGGGGAAGAAGACACCCTTGGATGTATGGTTCAGCCATTCCTGTTGCAGTTTCCTTTTTTTTGATTTGGGACCCTCCAGAAAATATGAGTCAAATGGAGCTGTTTTGGTTCCTGTTAATTGTGGGTGCTTTCATAAGAACAGCAATTACAGTTTATGAAATTCCAAGTAATGCTTTAGGACCTGAACTTTCTAAGGATTATGTAGAAAGAAGTTCTCTTTTATCCTATCGATATTGGTTTGGCTGGTGGGGTGGATTAGCGGTTTGGAACTCGTTATGGATATTTGTTGTTTACAGCACTCTTACAGGTACTCAAGACGCAAGATTCGTTGCTGATACTTGGATAACTTACGGCCTTGTTTGTAGTCCAATAATGTTCATTGCAATTGTAGTAACGGCTACAGGTACTCACAGACACATAAAAGATCTCCATGCTCCTGAAATCGAAAGAAAAACTTTAGGGATAATTCTTAGAGAATTATATGAAACTATGACCGTCAGCAGAAACTATATAATTCTGTTCATTGCCATGATTATGATGGGAGTAGCAAGTGGAATCGCCACTAATTTAACTCTTTATTACTATAGTTTTTTTTGGGAATTTACTCCTCTCAATATACTTACAATTGGATTGAGCTTATTTTTAGCCCCTCTTGTAGGTATTGTAGTTTCTCCATTTTTAGCCAATAGGTTTGGTAAGAAAAATGGAGCATTAGTCTTATTTGCAATTTCCTTAACAGTAGAAAATGGAATAATTGTTCTAAGGCTTCTAGGTTTCTTACCAGAAAATGGATCTCCTATTGTTCTTGCTGGAGTTTTAGTTTTTCATTTTATTGGAGTTGCCACTTCTGTAATTTCTTTCACAACTCTAAACTCAATGGTTTGGGATACAGTGGAAGAAGTTGAAATCAAAACCGGAAGAAGAATGGAAGGAACACTTCTAGCAGCAAGATCATTCGCACAAAAATGTATGAGCGGAGCTGGAGCTTTTGCGGCAGGAATGATTTTGACTTTTGCTGCATGGCCAGAAAATGCTGTTCCGGGGAAGGTCGATCCTGAAGTTTTATTTACTTTTGGAGTTACAGCAGTAACCGCTTCAGTCATTTTATGGGCAATATCATTATTCACTATCTCGTTTGTAACTACTACCAAAGAAAGTCATCAAGAGAAACTAAATGAATTAAACTACGCAGACAATTCTTAGCAAAAATGATCAAAGATAAAATAGAAGAAAAGTTAAAAACCGAAATATCCTCTCGTTTTGTAGAAGTTATTAACGAAAGTCCCAACCATAATGTTCCAGATGGAGCTGAATCACATTTCAAGGTAACGGTTGTATCTGATGAATTTGAGAATTTGAGACCAGTTCAAAGACACCAATTAATTTATAAAGTTCTTAGCGATGAAATGAAACTTATTCACGCAATAGCAATCCATCCTTTCACCAAAACTGAATGGGAGAGTAACAACCAATCTAGCTCGGATTCCCCTGACTGTTTGGGTGGATCCAGTTAACTTTAGAATATCTCGTGTTCAAGATAGGAACTTTTTATAAATGTTTTGAATTTCCTAAATACCAGGAATTAGAAGATGGTTTAAGAGATCATTGCATTAAAAGACATATAAAAGGGACTATTATTCTTACTCCAGAGGGAATAAATGCCACTATTTCTTCTAATAAAGATAAAGCTTTAGAAGATCTAAATTTATATTTAAACAATTTAGTTGGTGAGGTAGTGTTTCGATTTTCCTATTCCAATAAATCGCCTTTTAAAAGATTAAAAATTAAAACTAGAAAAGAGCTTGTGCCATCGGGTACTAATGGTAAATCCTATAATAATAAGGGAAAGTACCTTACTCCATCGGAATGGCACAACTTTATTCAAGATTCCAAGAACATTGTCATTGACGTAAGAAATGACTATGAAAATAAGGTAGGAACTTTCAGAAACTCTATTTCTCCAGACACAAAAAATTTTAGAGAATTTAAATATTTTTTAAAAAAAAATAAAAAGAAATTAAAGGATAAAAATATTGGAATTTTTTGTACTGGCGGGATTCGTTGTGAAAAGTCATTACATTCATTTGAAGAAGAAGGCTTGACTAATATTTATCAACTTCAAGGTGGAATATTAAATTTTCTATCAGAATCCAAGGATAAATCATCTTGGCAAGGAGATTGTTTTGTTTTTGATGAAAGAGTTACTGTAACAAAGGATCTTGTGCCTGGAGATTTTAGACAATGTTATGCTTGCAGAAGACCTCTCTCTGAGGAAGATTTAAAAAGAAGGGAATATAAAAAAGGTATTTCTTGCCATAATTGTTTTTTTGAAAAATCCGAGTCAGATAGAACTAGATATGCAGAACGTCAAAAGCAATTTGATATGAAAAAATCATGAATATTTTTTTTAATTTTTTAGTAGATAAGTCAAAACTTTTTATCTTTTTCCTAATTGTATTGTCTTTAATAAGTCTTTTAGGACTTCCTAAGTTTCAATTAGATGCATCATCAGATACCTTGCTACTAGATAATGATCCTGATTTAAAAACGTATCGAGAAAATTCAAGAAAATATGGTTCTTCCGACTTTCTCGTCATTGCTTTTACACCCAATAAAGATATTTTCACGATTGAAACCGTCTCTCTTTTAAAAAATCTTGTCGAGGATCTTAAGAAAGTTAATGGCATCAAAAACGTTTTAAGTTTATTTGATGTACCTCTCCTTAAATATTCAGAACAATCTATAAGTGAGCTCGCTGAAAATGTCATTACTTTGTCAACTGAAAATGTAAATTTAGATAAAGCAAAATATGAATTTGAAACCAATGAGGTTTATAGAGGGTTATTAATCAGTGAAGATTTGAAAACCATTGCATTTCAAATGTCTTTAGAGCAAAACAAAGAGTATCAAAAATTAATTTCTGAAAGATACGATTTGTTGGATCAAAAGAATTCTATAGATGTGGAAACTTTCAATAATAATTTAGAAATTCTTGATTTAAGAATAGATAAACAAAAAAAAATCAATCTATCTAATGAGGCAATTCTTATAAATGAAGTAAGAGGTATTACAAATAACTATAAAGATGAAGGAGAAATTTTTTTAGGTGGCGGAGCGATGATTGCCCACGATACTATAAAAATGATTCAACAAGACTTACTTACCTTTGGAATAGCTGTATTTTTTATGTTTGTCTTGATTCTCTCTCTTATTTTTAGGCAATTTAGATGGGTTGTCATTCCATTGATTTCTGCTGGTCTATCGGCACTTTTTACTACTGGACTCATAAGCTGGATGGGCTGGAAAGTGACTGTGGTTTCAGCTAATTTCATTGCTTTATTAATGATAATTGGAATTTCTCTCACAGTTCATTTGGTTGTCAGGTATAGAGAAATTACTTCTAGATTTAGCGAACTTTCCCATAATGAAGCTCTTAAAAAAACTCTTTCACAAATGTTTCTTCCTTGTCTTTATACAGCTCTTACAACAATGGTCGCTTTTGCATCATTAATAATCAGCGACATAAGACCAATAATTGATTTTGGATTATTAATGGTATTGAGTATTTTTATTGCTTTCACAGTATCTTTTATATTCTTTGGTTCTCTTGCTTCATTAATGAAAAAAAATGTTAAAGATACTAAAGTTGATTATTCTTCTGGGTTTACAACTTGGATAAATTCTTTGGTAGTTAGATTTAAAAATGTCATTTTATTAACATCCTTGCTAGGTTTCGTTTTTGCACTAGTCGGTATTAATAAGCTAAGTGTAGAAAATAAGTTTATTGACTATTTCAAACCTACAACTGAAATCTATCAAGGACTTTCATTGATTGATAAAAAGCTAGGCGGTACTGCACCTTTGGACATAATTATTTCTGCTCCAGAAAGCGATTTAGAAATTAATGAAGAGTTTGAAGAGGACTTTGATGACTTTGGAATAGAGACTGAAGAGTATGGTTACTGGTTCAATTCCCAAAATTTATCTTATCTAGAAGAAATCCATGATTATTTAGAAGGGAGACCTGAAATTGGAAAAGTTCTTTCTGTTTCCAGCGCAATAAAATTAGCTGAAATAGCTAAGGGAGAAACCTTAGATGATCTTGAACTCGCGTTACTTAGAAAAGTTCTACCTGAAGATATTAATAATCAACTTCTTAGTTCGTATATATCAGAAGACGATAATCAAGTCAGATTATCTGCAAGAGTTATTGAATCTATGGATGGACTAAATAGAAAAAATCTTATCGAGGAAGTTAAAAATGATTTGATTCAAAATTATGATCTCAGTGAAGAACAATTTTATTTATCCGGTATCTCAGTAATTTATAACAACCTTCTTCAGAGTTTATTCCAATCCTTAATTGGAAGTCTAACAATTGTATTCAGTGCAATTTTTATAATGTTTATTATTTTATTTAGGTCTTTCTATATGGCTCTAATAGCCATGATTCCTAACTTATTATCTGCTGCAAGTGTTCTTGGAATAATAGGCTGGTCTGGCATTCCACTTGATATTATGACTGTAACTGTTGCAGCAATCAGTATTGGGATCGGAGTAGATAATACCATTCATTACGTTCATAGATTTTTAAAAGAATACGAACTTCAAAAAAATTATGATTTAGCTATAAAAAATAGTCATGCGACAATTGGTAGAGCAATGTTTTACACTTCTCTAACTATAGTTTTGGGCTTTATGATCTTAGTAAGCTCTAACTTTAATCCCAGTGTATTTTTTGGGATATTCACTTCATTTTCTATGATCGTAGCGATATTAGCAGCATTAATGTTATTACCTGTTTTAATCAGGCATTTAAAACCTTTTGGGAGAAATATAAATGGGTCCACTTAAAGATATAAAAGTTATTGAAATGGCTGGAATTGGTCCAGCACCATTTTGCGGAATGATTTTGGCTGATATGGGAGCAGAAGTAATTTCTGTTGAAAGAATTACGGCTGCTGGAAGAGGTTCTAGTTCGGATATTGCTTCCAGAGGAAAAAAATCAATAGCAGTAGACATTAGAAAACCAGAGGGACAAGACATAATTAAAAAATTAGTTGAGTCTGCAGATGTTTTGATTGAAGGATTTAGACCTGGAGTCATGGAGAAGAACAATCTTGGACCAGACGAACTTCTAAATATTAATCCTAGGTTAATTTTCGGGAGGATGACTGGATGGGGCCAAAATGGACCACTAGCTAATGCCGCAGGACACGATATAAATTACATTGCTTTAAGTGGCGTTCTTGGGGCAATTGGTAAGAAAGATACTCCACCACCACCTCCATTAAATTTAATTGGTGACTTCGGAGGAGGAGGTATGTTACTTGCTCTTGGGGTATGTGCAGCTTTAAACACTGTAAACAAAGAAGGAAAAGGACAAGTTATTGACGCAGCTATGACTGAGGGATCGGCTTTATTAATGAGCATGATGTATGGAATGTTGAATTCAGGTATTTGGACCGATACAAGAGATTCTAACTTACTTGATGGTGCTGCACATTTTTACGGCTGTTATGAATGTAAAGATGGAAAGTTTGTTTCTATAGGTTCAATAGAGCCACAATTTTATTCATTATTGAGAGAAAAAATGAATATTGATGAAGATATTTTTGATAACCAAATGGATAAAAATTCATGGCCAGCTTTAAGAGAAAATTTAGAAACCAGATTTAAAGAAAAAACTCGTGATGAATGGTGTCAAATAATGGAAGGGACTGATATTTGTTTTGCTCCTGTTCTTTCAATGAATGAAGCTATAAATCATGAGCATAATATTGAAAGAAAATCTTTCTTTGAGTTGGATAATGTAACCCAACCTTCTCCAGCACCAAAGTTTTCCTATTCTAAAAGTGAAGTAAGTCATCCTCCAGTAAAAGTAGGAACTCATACTAAAGAAATCATGATTTCTCTCGGGTTAGAGGAAAAATTTATTGAATTAACTACTCAACAGATTATTTCCGAAGGTTAAAGATTGAAGAATTTTTGACTGTTTTCAAAAAATATTTGAGTGATTTCCTCTAAATCTTTATTTTGTAATTTAGCTATTTTCTTTGCAACTTCAACAATAAACTTTGGCTCGTTTCTTCTACCCTTAATTTTAAGATTTTTAGGAAGCAAATAAGGTGAATCCGTTTCTATCATGATTCTTTCTAGAGGCATATTAGCTATTAAATCAATCATATGTTTTCCCCTTACTGGATCACAAATCCAACCGGTAAATCCTATCCAAAAACCTTTATCGAGATATTCATAAAATTCTTCTTTTTCCCCTGTAAAACAATGAACTACAGCATTTACTTTGAGATCTATGTTACTAAAACAATTCATAAAATCTTTATGCGCATCTCGTTGATGTAAGAAAAGAGGCAGATTTAGATCTTGAGCTACTTCAATTTGTGACTTAAAACATAATATTTGATTATCTTTCTTCGAGTAGTTTCTATTAAAATCTAATCCTGTCTCCCCAATAGCTTTTACAGAAGGGTGTTCACTTAATTCTTTTATCTCTCGAATATTAGACTCTTCAAATGTGTCTGCGTAATGAGGATGAATACCACAAGTAGTTATGAAGAAATTTTGGTCATTCTCTAATAATTTTAAAGAAACCCTTGTATCTTCTATTGAAGTACTTGTTATACAAATTTTTTTTACGTTATTTTGTTTAGCTTCTTCAATAACTGTTATTAAATCTTTATCAAAAGATTCATGAGTTAAGTTGGCTCCTATGTCAAAATAAGAATTAGTTTTCATTTAAATTTATGATTAAAACTACATATGAGTATTTCTAAAAACTTTGAAGATGCTATAAAAGTAACTGAAACCTCAAGTGGTAATTTTACAGCAAATATTTCAGATAACTGGAGTATCGGGCAAACTGCCAATGGTGGATATTCAATGTCTTTGCTTGCAAAGGCTTGTTCAGAGTACCTTGATCATAAAGATCCTTTGGTACTATCAGCAAACTATATAGATAGAGTTGAGTTCGGACCTGCAGACATCGAAGTATCAAAAATAGCATCTACTAAAAGTACTTCAACTGCACATGTTTCGCTGAGTCAAAAAGGAAATTTAAAGATTTTTACCACCGTAACTTTTACAGATTTTTCAAAGATGAAAGGCTTAAAAGAAAATTTAAGAAGTGAACCTAATTTCGAAGATTATGAAACATGTACGCAAGTTCCCTACAAAGAAGGTTTCAGTCCTAAACTGGATAAAAATCTAGAAAAAAAATATTGCTCAGATTCTATATGGTGGGAAAATCCTAAGGAAGAAAATCAAGCTACCTTAAAGTTGTATATGGGATGGAAAGATGGCGGACCAGTAGATCTTTTTGGACTCATTTTATTTTTAGATGCAACAACTCCACCTATTTATAACAAATTAGGCACTGTAGGATGGGTTCCAACACTTACGTTAACATCTCACATTAGAAACATACCTGAACCTGGCCCTTTAAAAGTTATTGCCAAAACTGAATTTATAACCAATAACTATATTGAAGAAGATAGGGAAATCTGGGATTCTAAAGGTAATTTAGTAGGCCAATCAAAACAATTAGCAAAATTAAGAATTAAGAAATAATACTTAAAATATTGTTATTATAGATTTTTAAAAAATACTCAAATTAGGAAAATAAATGAAATTTACAGGTACAAAATCATACATAGCTACAGACGATCTAAGCCTTTCAGTGAATGCAGCAATAGCTCTTGAAAGACCATTATTGATAAAAGGAGAGCCAGGAACAGGAAAAACAATGCTTGCATTAGAAGTTGCTAAATCTTTAGACCTTCCATTGATTGAATGGCACATTAAATCTACAACCAAAGCCCAACAAGGATTATATGAATACGATGCCGTTACAAGATTGAGAGATTCTCAATTAGGTGACGAAAGGGTAAAAGACATTTCAAATTATATTCAAAAAGGAAAACTCTGGGAGGCATTTACTTCGGAAAAACAAGCAGTCCTTCTTATTGATGAAATAGATAAAGCTGATATTGAATTTCCAAATGATCTTTTACAAGAATTAGACAGAATGGAATTCTATGTTTACGAGACTAAAGAAACTGTAAAAGCTACAACAAGACCAATAGTGATCATTTCAAGTAACAATGAAAAAGAACTTCCTGATGCATTCTTAAGAAGATGTTTTTTTCATTACATATCTTTCCCAGACAGAGAAACAATGAAAGAAATCATTAAAGTACATCACCCAAAAGTAAAAGAAAAACTTGTAAAAGAAGCATTGGATATCTTCTTCGATGTCAGGAAAGTCCCTGGTTTAAAAAAGAAACCTTCCACTTCTGAGTTGGTTGATTGGTTAAAACTTTTGATGGCAGATGATTTACCTGATGAAATCTTAAAGAATAGAGATCCTTCAAAAGCTATTCCACCTTTATATGGAGCTTTGGTTAAAAATGAACAAGATGTTCAATTGCTTGAAAGATTGGCTTTTATGACCAGGAGAGAAGGCAATAACCAAAATTAATTGAATGTTAATAAATCTTTTTAAAACTCTAAAAGAAGTCGGCGTACCGTGTACCCTGAGAGAACTTCTAGATTTAATATCTGGTCTGGAGAAACAGGTAATTTTTGCTGATATTAATGATTTTTACTATTTATCAAGATCCGTTCTTGTAAAAGATGAAAAACATTACGATAAGTTTGACAGAGCCTTTGATATTTACTTTAAAGGCCTTGAAACTTTAGACGATGTTCTCCAGGCTTTGGTTCCAGAAGAGTGGTTAAGGAAAGAATTTGAAAAGTTTTTGACAGAAGATGAGCTTAAAAAAATTGAAACAATGGGTGGCCTTGAGAAGCTTCTTTCAGAATTCAAAAAAAGATTAGAAGAGCAAAAAGGAAAACATCAAAAAGGAGATAAGTGGGTTGGTACAGGCGGTACATCGCCTTTCGGTAATGCTGGTTCTCATCCCGAAGGCATTAGAGTTGATGGAGAAGGAAAACAAAATAAAGCTGTAAAAGTCTGGCAACAAAGAGATTTTAAAAATTTAGACGATTCAGTTGAGTTAGGTACCAGAAATATAAAAGTCGCACTTAGAAGATTGAGAAAATTCATTAGACAATCTAATGATGAAGAGCTTGATTTAGATGACACAATCAAAAGTACTGCTAAAAATGCCGGTTTATTAGATATAAAAATGGTTCCAGAAAAAACCAATGCAGTAAAAGTTCTTGTTTTCTTTGATGTCGGTGGATCAATGGACCCTCATATTAAAATTTGTGAAGAATTATTTTCTGCATGCAAAACAGAATTTAAAAATTTAGAGTACTTTTATTTTCATAATTTTATTTATGAGACTGTATGGAAAGACAATAGAAGAAGACACAATGAAAGAATTAAAACTGAGGACGTAATACATAAATATGCTTCAGATTACAAAATAATATTTGTAGGTGATGCAACTATGGCTCCATATGAAATAACTAATCCTGGCGGCAGTATTGAACATTGGAATGAAGAAGCTGGATCTGTTTGGATGAAAAAAATCATGACCACTTACGATAAATTAATTTGGCTAAACCCAGTTCCAGAAGAGCATTGGGATTACTCATCTTCAATTGAAATTTCAAGACATCTTATTGATGACAATATGTTCCCTTTGACTTTAAAAGGTTTAGAAGACGGCATGTCTTTTCTATCAAAAAAATAATTTGAAAGCATTACAAATCAAAAATCTTACAAAGATTTACGATAATAATTTAGTAGCTTTAGACGATATAAGTTTTGAAGTCGAACAAGGTGACTTTTATGCTTTATTAGGTCCAAATGGAGCGGGTAAATCTACCATGATAGGTATTATTAGCTCATTGGTGAATAAATCTTCCGGAAAAGTAAATATTTTAGGGTTAGATATAGATACTCATCATTCTGAAGCGAAAAAAAGAATTGGAATCGTTGGTCAGGAAGTAAACTTTAATCAATTTGAAACAGTACACAATATTTTACTTCACCAAGCAGGTTTTTTCGGCATGCCATTTTCAGAAATTAAAAATAATTGTGAGTTTTATCTCAAAAGATTAGATCTATGGGACAAAAGGAACGAACAAGGTAGAAATTTATCTGGAGGAATGAAACGAAGATTAATGGTTGCAAAAGCTTTGGTCAATAATCCTGATCTTCTTATATTAGATGAACCAACTGCGGGTGTTGATACAGAATTAAGGAGATCCTTGTGGGAGTTTTTAATAGAAATAAATAAAAAAGGAACAACTATAATCCTTACAACTCATTATCTAGAAGAAGCAGAAAGGCTTTGCAAAAATATATCCATTATTGATCGTGGAAAGATTGTAAGAAATTCAGATATGAATTCTTTTCTTAGAGAAATAGAAATAGAAACTTTTGTTTTTGATTTAAAAGAAAAAACAAGCAAGAATCTTTCTTCAGAAAATTTTGATATAAAAAAAATAGACGATGCCACTTTCTCGGTTCAAGCAAACAAAGGCACTAATTTAAATACTGTTTCTAAAACTTACTAATAATGACCATTAACGAACAATTAAGATCTTTATTCATTCTTTTAAGAAAGGAAGTCTTGAGATTTTTTAGAATATGGAGTCAAACTTTGATTCCCTCGGTATTAACAACAATATTGTATTTCTTAATATTTGGGACTTTTATTGGAGAAAGAATAGGCAAAATGTCCGGTTTTGATTACATGCAATTCATGGCACCAGGATTGGTAATGTTGGCAGTTATAACGAATGCCTATTCGAATGTAGTTTCATCATTTTTTGGCGTAAAGTTTCAGAGAAGTATTGAAGAATTATTGGTCTCTCCTATGCCTACTTATTTGATTCTAATTGGGTTTGTTCTCGGCGGGGTAGTCAGAGGAATCATTGTCGGTTTTCTTGTATTGCTTACATCTTTAATATTCACAGATATTACTGTTCAAAATATTCCCTTGACCCTTCTGGTTGTAGTAATGACTGCCTTTTTATTTTCAATAGCTGGCTTTTTGAATGCCCTATTTGCAGACAATTTTGATGATATAAATATCGTACCTACTTTCATTCTTACTCCTTTGATCTATTTAGGTGGAGTTTTTTATTCCGTAGATCTTTTATCAAATACTTGGCAAATTGTTTCAAAGGCGAATCCCTTGCTCTATATGGTTAATGCATTTAGATATGGAATGATAGGCGTATCCGATATCAATGTTCAATTTGCCTTGTTGATGATAACCTTTTTCATAGTGATCTTTTTTACTCTAGCTTATTATCTGCTTAAAAAAGGATATGGAATAAGGACTTAATGCTTTACGAACTTTTCTTAACAATTGTATTCTTTTTTTCTTCTTTCGGTTTCAACGAATTTAATGAAATTTCTAATTGTAACGATGATGAAGTATTTGAAATATTTTGTGGATTTCAGAATCCAGAAGATTTGTATCTTTCTCCTTCTAAGACAAAAATTATAGTTTCGGAATTTGGATCGCTTGCACCAAATACAAAATTTGGAAATTTGGTTTATTTTGATTTAAAGACAAAAAAAAGAGAGCCAATTTCAATAAATTACGAAGCTAATCAATGGGGGGACGATACTTGTAATCTTGAAGACAAAAGATTATCACCTCATGGAATAGATCTTATTGAACGTAACGACGGAAAATATATGCTCGCAGTAGTAAATCATCTACCCAGAGAGACAATAGAGCTATTTGAACTTATAGAGACAGATGCCATTGAGCTGATATGGAGGGGTTGTGTAGATGCACCAGAGAATAAATATTTTAATGATATTGCCTTAAAAAAAGATGGCTCTTTTTATGCTACCAGTATGTTTGATTCTAATATTTCTGAATGGTCATTAGTTACTGCAAGCATTTTTATTTCAAATACAGGAGAAGTTTTTTATTGGAGCAAAAAAAATGGTTTTGATGTTTTATCCAATACCAACGGTTCTTTTCCAAACGGTTTAGATTTATCTTTTGATGAGAAATTTCTCTATATAAATTATTGGTTTTCTGGATTAACAGTAAAATTTAATCTTCTTGAAAATTCTGTAGATTACGAACACTTTGGTGGAGGCAAAGATAATCTTTTGGTAACAGATTCAGGCTTGTGGGTTGCGGCACATAATTATTCTGGCATAGAAGGACTTCAGTGTGATGAATCAATAGTTCAGTGTCCTTTGCCTTTCACTATTCATCAACTTTCTTTGTCAGATTTAAGCGAAATCAATAGTTATCAGTTTTCCAACAAACAAATGGGAGCAGCTACAGTTGCTCTGCCAGAAACAAATAAAATCTGGTTAGGTACTTTTCATGGAGATAGAATCGCTAGTTTTAATATTAAATAAAATGGAGAGATGGCAGAGTGGTCGAATGCGCTCGCTTGGAAAGCGGGTAAGGGGGCAACTCCTTCAAGGGTTCGAATCCCTTTCTCTCCGCCAAAAATAATATGGAATATATTGAATCAAAATATTTTAGCTATGCAGATCCAGATGATCCCTGGTATCGCAAATTAATTATAAGAACCATCGAATCTATGGCTGGTCAGCCTGCTTTATATAAACTTTATCGAGAGTATCAAGAAAATCCTAATAATTGGGATAGTTTTTGGCATGGTTGCTTGGATCAACTTAAATTGAAATTAGACTTCAATACCAATATAGATATTCCAAAAGAGGGCCCAACCATTTTTGTGGCAAATCATCCTTATGGAGTTTTAGATGGATTAGTAATAAGTTATTTTGTTTCAAAATTTAGAGATGATTTCAAGGTATTAACACATTCACTTTTACTAAGAGCACCAGAAACAAAAGGGTATTTATTACCAATTGATTTTACAGGAGACAAACAAGCTTTGTTAACAAATCTTGATACCAGAAAAAAATCGAGAGAACATCTTGCAAATGGAGGATCAATTATAATTTTCCCCTCAGGTACTGTATCAACCACTGCAAAATTCTATGAAAATACAAAAATGGCTTTCGATCCAGAGTGGAAAAAATTTACTTCAAGGCTTATTAAGCAAACTGACCCAACAATCGTTCCTATTTACTTTTATGGATGCAACTCCATAAAGTTCCAATTAGCGAGTCATCTTGGAGATATGTTCAGAGCTTCTTTGCTTTTTCATGAAGTAAAAAGACGCATAGGAAGTGACTTTAAGTTTATTGTTGGAGAGCCTTTCAAATATTCAAATATCGATACAGATTTATCAAACCAAGAATTAGCAGATTATCTTAGAACTAAAACCTATTTATTAAATCCAAAAATTTCAAAAGCACCACCTTACGGATTAGATATTTAATTAAATTTCTTTAGGATGGTTGGTTTTTTTGCTATCTTAGTAGAAAGGGGAAAAAATTTGTTAGTTTTAAGTCGAAGAAGAGATCAAACTCTTGTAATAGGTGACAATGTGGAAGTAACTGTATTGGAAATTAAGGGAGGCCAAGTCCGTTTAGGAATAAATGCTCCCAAAGCAGTTCCAGTCCACAGAGGAGAAATCCACGCTAAAGTAATTGAAGAGAGTTAAAAATGCGCCCGTAGCTCAGTTGGATAGAGCACCTGGCTACGAACTAGGGTGTCGGAGGTTCGAATCCTTCCGGGCGCGCCATTTATTTAAAAATTAAGTAAAATAAAATTATGTCTTTAAAATTAAATAGCGATTCGCAACCATATGTAGAAATAAATTCTCCTAAATATGAAGAAATTTATTCTTTTAAAAGAGATTTTGATTTAACTGATCTTTTTATGTTCACAAAAGGACAGCCATATGAAAAATTTGCTCAGTTAAGACAACAAGCACCTGTTTATTTTCATAAAACAGGACCAGAAGATTCAGAACCTGGTTTCTGGGTTTTAACAAAATACAAAGATATCGAATTTGTTTCAAAAAATCAGGACATTTTTTCATCTCAGTTAGCTGGTGGAACTTCTCTTACACATGGATTTACCGCGCAGGATGACTCTCCACTTTATAGATCTACAATGGATCATATGTTGAGCTTAGATGGCTTATTACATTTGAATATGAGAAATCCTCATATGGCTTTTTTTAATCCAAAATACGTGAGCTCATTAAGAAAGAAAGTAGAGCAAAAAGTAGATCAATTACTCGATGCTATTGCTCCATTAGGTGAATGCAATCTTGTTGAAAGTGTCTCTGCTGAATTACCTTTGTTTACTCTTTGTGAAATGTTAGGTGTTCCAGAGGCAGACCGTCCAAAGATTATAGAATGGATGAAGTTATTAGAAATGGCTCAATTAATTGCTGCAACTCAAGCAGCTCAAAATAATGAATTGAGTTTAACGGAAGAACAAAGCCAAGGAGCAGCTGACCCCGCTCTTATAGAGATGTTTACGAATATGGTGGAAGAAATGTTCTCTTATGGTAGACACATTCTAGAGGAAAGAAGAAAGGCTCCAAAAGATGACTTACTCTCAGTTATTGCAAACATTGAAATAGATGGAGAAAAACTTCCTAATGAGTATTTAGATGGCTCTTGGCTATTGATTATATTTGCCGGAAACGATACAACTAGAAATTCCATCAGCGGCACAATGAATTTACTTTCAGAAAATCAAGATCAAAAAGAATTAGTATTAAATGATCGATCTTTAATCCCAAATATGGTCCATGAGTCTATTAGGGTAGCGAATCCTGTTACTTATATGAGAAGAACTACCAAGGTTGACACACAGATTGGTGATCAAAAGATAGGACCAAATGAAAAAATATCTCTTTGGTATGGAGCAGCCAACAGAGATCCTGAAATTTTTGAGAATCCCGATAGATATGACATTAGAAGAGAAAATGCAAAAAAACATCTTTCTTTTGGATATGGAAGACATCTCTGCTTAGGTAAACATACAGCTAATATGCAACTTGAAGTGGTTTACGAAAAGATCTTTGAAAGGTTTCCAGACATGACGCAATCAGGAGACATGGTTTACACACCAAACAACTTTGTAAATGCAATCCAGGAACTACCTGTTACTTTTACTCCTAAAAAATAAATTGAATGTATATAAAAAGTTTAATTGTCTGTCTGTCTGCTTATTTTTTTTCAATATTATTTGGTTATCTTTCTTTAGTATATTTTGATTTGGGCCATCTTTGGCTTGATATTCTCTTGGCTCATATTGTAGCTACTGTAGTTATATTTATTTTTAGTGTTATTTATAAAAATTCAAGTTTGTATGATCCTTTTTGGTCTGTAATTCCACTTCCAATATTTATTTATTTAATAATTTATCCTGAGGTTGATGAGTCTTCTAATTTAAGGTTTCTTTTGATAGGTATTCCGGTAACTTATTATGTAATTCGTTTAACTTGGAATTGGTTAAAAACTTGGCCTGGTTTAGAGAAAGAAGATTTTCGTTACATTAATCTTTATCAAACTTTTGGACGATTTAAATTATTTATTAATTTTTTTGGAATACATCTTTTTCCAACCCTAATGGTAAATATTTGCCTGTTTCCATTGTATTTCGCAATCACTATAAATGATCAACCAGTATCCTTTATAGATTGGTTTTTTTGTATTTTCACAATTCTAGCTGTCCTACTGGAACATGTTTCTGATGAGCAAATGCACTCTTTTAAAGCTGACGAAAGAAACGCTTCTATCACGATGAATAAAGGGTTATGGAAATATAGTCGCCACCCAAATTATTTAGGAGAGATTTTATTTTGGTTTGGTTTATTTGGTTTCTCTTTATCTCAGTCTTTTGATAACTTTTGGCTTATTATTTGTCCTCTATCTATGTTGGCTATGTTTATTTTTGCATCAATACCAATGATGGATAATAGAAGCCTAGAAAGAAGACCAGACTACGAGGAGTATATGAAAAAAACTCCTGCATTAATTCCTTCTTTATTTAAGTAAATGTTTGATCAGATAATCATATTAGGTCTTTTAATCCTAATGGTTATTCTTTTTATTTGGGGCAGGTGGCGTTACGATGCTATTTCCTTAGGAGTTTTATCAGTTTTTGTTTTACTTGGTTATATTCAACCTGAAGAAGCTTTTGAAGGTTTTTCTCATCCGGCTGTAATTACTGTTGCTTTGGTACTTTTAATAAGTAAGGGTTTAGAAAGATCTGGATTTATTTCTGTCATAGGTAGGAAATTGCAAGCTTATGCTAATAGTGAAATTCAATTTATGATTTCTATAACTTTTTTTGCAGCAATTCTCTCATCCTTTATGAATAACATTGGCGCGATGGCAATGCTTCTTCCAATAACTCTAGGCATTTGTCAAAAAATGAATTGGAATCCATCTAAATTTTTAATTCCTTTATCTTTTGCGTCTATTTTAGGAGGAATGAATACAAAAATCGGAACTCCACCCAATATAATAATTTCTGAATTTAGAAATGATTTTGTAGATAAAGATTTTGCCTTTTTTGATTTTGCCTTTGCGGGAGTTCCTGTAAGTATTTTAGGAATTTTATTTATTGCTTTTATTGGCTGGAGATTGATCAAACAAAGACCAATAAATTCAGAAAATAATCCATTGATAGAACTTGAAGATTATCTTGTAGAAATGGTTATTACTGAAAATAGCAAGCTCATTGAAAAAAGAGCTTTAGATTTTCGTCAAGAATTGGATACAGATACAGCGTTGATGGGTCAAATAGATGAGAATGGAAAGAAAATAGAAATACATGGCAACCAAAAACTGTATGAAGGCCAAATTCTTATTATGAAAATAAATCCTGATATGGTTGCAGATATTCAACAAGAATTTGGTTTAGATATTGATTCAGAAAATGATCTTACCTCCATTGAAGATTTGGGTGGAATCGAAGCCATTATTGTCCCTAAATCAAGATTAATTGGACGAAAATATCAATACTTCAAGCGACTTATCGGTAGAGATTTATCTTTGCTAGGACTATGGCGAAGAGGTTTAAAATTTAGATTTAGATTATCAAATGAAATTTTTAAAGTAGGTGATGTTTTGCTAATTGCAAATAGAGGTGAAAAAAATAATATTTCAGAAAAACTAGAACTGGCTGGCTTAATGCCTTTGTGGCAAAGAGAATTTGATGTCGCAAGAGATCCAACTAAAATATTTATAGCCTTTGGATTGTTTGCAATTTGTTTGTTGTTGGTAATTTTTAACTATGTACCTATCGTTGTTGCCTTTTTAATTTGCGTCATAGGCTTTGTAAGTTCAAAGTTATTAACGGGTGAGGGTGTATACAGACACATAGATTGGCCTGTTGTTATTTTGTTAGCAGCAATGATTCCAATTGGAAATACTTTAATCTCCTATGGTATAACTGATTCTGTATCTTCCTATTTAGCAAGCCTGTCTTCTGCGGTGGATTATGTTTGGTTAGTAGTTCTGATAATGATCATTACAATGTTCTTATCAGATATCATTAATAATGCTGCAACAGCAGTGATTATGGCGCCTCTAGCTGCATCTCTTGCTGACAAGATTAATCAACCAATTGAACCTTTTTTAATGTCAGTAGCTATCGGTGCAAGTTGTGCATTTCTCTCGCCTATTGGTCATCAATGCAATACTTTGGTTATGGCTCCTGGGAACTATAAATTTGGTGATTATTGGAAAGTGGGATTACCTTTAGAAATTCTTATCATATTAATCAGTGTTCCCGCAATAATCTTTTATTGGGGTTAATTCTAAGATAAGTTTTTTTTTGTCGCGTTTTTTTGAACGCTTTCAATCCCTTTGTTTAGAGAACTTTCAGATTTATATCCTTGGCTAGTAGCTATTACCTTATTGTTCCCTGCGATAACATTAAAGAAAAACTTGCCTGCTTTGTTTTTTAAAACTTTAAAGGATTTTTTCTTTTTGGAATTTACTATCAGAGATTTTGCACCTTTTGTGCACGCGCTTTTTGTAGTGTAAGCCTGGCTGGCACAAATAATTTCACCATTTTTAGCTTTTAATCTAAATCTAAATTTTTTTGATTTGTCTTTATATATCTCAAACAATTTTTTCTCCCATACTTGACTTATAATTTATATATAAATTTCACTCTATGTAAATTTTCTAATAGAATCAATCCCCAATATGAAAGTTTTTGAAAAGTATTTTGATGATTTTATTGGGTATTTAATTATTCTAAATGTCATCCATCAAATACTGATTTCTGGTTACCCACTTTCGAATAATTTATTAACTTTATCCCAAAACTTTATTTTATTTTCTTTTGGTATTTTTATATTAGAAGCAATTTTTAGAATTTTTAAAGAGAGAAAATTTTCTACCTTACTTCTCATAGATATTATCGTTATTTTTAATCATCTGTTCATTAGTATTTTTGATTTAAGAATCTTTCGAATTTTTAGAGCCTATTCGATTTTTAGCCAACTAAGAGTATTGCCAAAGACTTTCTATTTTAGGAACTCAGATAGTTGTGTTTTCTCTTCTTTTAATTTTTTCCGTAGTAATTCATTTTCTTGAGAAAGATCTTCAGCCAGAGGCTTTTGGCAATATATTAGATTCAATGTGGTATGGAATTGCTACTCTGACTACTGTGGGTTATGGAGACGTAACACCTGTCTCTGATCTTGGTAAACTCATTTCTAGTTTTGCAATGTTTTTAGGTATTGCAATGTTTGCTTTACCTGCAGCAATTCTAGCTTCAGCTTATTATGAGGTAGGCTCTGGAGATTATTTTGGAGAAACTGGCCTCATAAGCCAAGCTGAAAGAAATGCAACTATTTCAGTTTTAGAAGAGGCTAAGCTATTAAAACTTTCTAAAGAATCTTTAGATGAACTAACAGAAGAATATCCAGCTTTATTTGAAGATTTAAAGCAAAGTGCTGCAGACAGAACTGGATAACTTAGGATTCTATTTCGTGGCTAGACTCGACATAAACTGATCTAGATGGGAAAGCAAAGTCGGAACCGTTTTCTCTAACGATTTCCATTACTTTGTGAACTAGTTTTTGCTTCAAGTCTGTATAGTGAGAATAATCTCTTTCAGCTGAATAACATAGGATTTCAACATCAATTGAACTTGCTCCAAACTCGACCGCCTTTGCAAAAGATTCCTG
>LUMI01000139.1_pt1 | contig 33187 bp, 33 predicted proteins | sample 729681 | NCBI WGS metagenome assembly LUMI01 (sample SAMN03860267, study PRJNA289734) | marine metagenome | biome: seawater column; feature: ocean; material: water; isolation source: Red Sea water column Station 34 - depth 10m | place: Saudi Arabia: Red Sea | collected 2011-10-15 | depth 10 m
ATCCTAATTTATCCTCTTCTGGAATATCAATCGATGAATACGGATTGAACTCTGAATCTGTAAAATGGACTTTTTTTAATCTTCTTGAATTAGCGATTACTTTAGTTGCAATACTGAGAAAATTAAACGTTCTAAGTTGCTCAGAATCTGTATTAATTGCTCTAGCTGTTGGACTAACTCCTTTATTTTTTTCTATGACTACCACACTGAGCCCAAGTGATGATAGTAAGCCAGATAAAGTTGCACCAACCGGACCGTAACCAATAATTCCAATATCAAAAATTTTGTCGGACATTTAAATTATTTTAAAATAAAAAGATGATTAAAGTTATAGATGTTGCATATCCTATTTTGCAAGTACCAAGTTTAAATAAACAAGAAGCATTTCTTAAAGATTTTGGATTAGTTACTACAAAAAAGACTAGTACTGAGCTTTATATGCAAGGTCTAGGGCCGCATAAATTTATTCATAAGACGCTTAAAGGAAAAAAGAAATTTATCGGGTCTGCTTTTTATGCAAAATCTATGAACGACCTAAACAAATTATCTAAGACTGAAGATTTTAGTGATGTAAAAAAATTAAAATCACCTGGAGGTGGTTTCGTAGTTGAAGCCTTGGATCCGGACGGTTTAAAAGTAGAAGTGATATTTGGCATGAAAACGAAAAAATTTAATAAGAAAGATCTCGTTGCAGAACCATTTAATTCTGGCGGTATTGGCAAAGAAACTAGTCCAAGAAAAAATCAACCAAGAAGGGTTGGCAAACCTCGAAGTTCAAAAATTAAAAAATTAGGGCATCTAGCAATCAATGTTAATGATCCATCGGTTTCTTTTGATTGGTATAACAAACATTTAGGTCTTATTCCTTCTGACAAGGTAGAACTAGGTAAAGGCTCTGGTATTTATGTAGCATTGTTTTGTAGATGTGATCTAGGAAATAAATTAACTGATCATCATTCTTTTCTTCTACAAAGTAATCTTTCATCGGATCTTAAAAGTGGTTTTAATCATTGCGCCTACGAAGTCGTTGAAGTGGATGATATTTTTTTAGGTCATGAGGTTCTTAAAGACAAAAGATATAGACATGAATGGGGTATAGGACGACATTTTGCAGGCAGTCAAATTTTTGATTATTGGCGTTCTCCTTACGGTCATGTTCATGAGCATCAAACGGATGGAGATTTATTTGATAATAAAGTGAAGCCAGGAGTCATAGATATTTCAGAAGCTGCAGGAATGCAATGGGGGCCAGATATTACAGCTACATTTGGTAATTCTGAGGGCGTCTAATTGGATTTTGGATTAATTGATAAAAAAGCAATCATTCCGGCATCAAGCAGAGGACTAGGGAAAGCCTGCGCTTGGTCCCTTGCAAATGAGGGAGTCAAAATATTCCTTAACGGAGTAAGCGAAGAATCTCTAGAAAAGACAGTGAAAGAATTCACTCAAGATGGTTTTATAGTCGACTATGTCTTAGGAAAAATTGAAGATGAAGATACAAGAAAGGGACTTTTAGAGAAGTGTCCTGACCCAGATATACTTATTAATAATTCCGGTGGCCCGCCTCCAGGGAATTTCTATGACTGGACCGAATCTGATTTTATTGATGCTTTTAAATCAAATTTTTTATCTTCTACATTATTTATGCAAGATGTAATTCCCGGCATGAAAGAAAGAAAATTTGGCAGAATAGTTAACATCACATCTGCTATGGTAAAAAATCCAAATATTCTGCTGGGATTATCAACCAGTGCAAGATCGGGCCTGCACGGGATATCTAAAGCCTTATCAAGAGATGTAGCCAAACATAATATAACCATTAATAATGTTCTTCCTGAAAGAATTGATACAGACAGACAAACTCAAATAATTGAAATGCAATCTAAATTGATGAAGGTATCCTTTGAAGAAGCTAAAGATTCAATGGAAAAACAACTTTCTGCTGGACGAATGGGGACAGTAGAGGAATTTGCAAGCATTGTATGCTTTTTATGCTCCAAACAAGCCTCATATATTTCAGGACAAAATATTTCAGTGGATGGAGGGAATTCTTCATCCTTATTCTAATGAAATATTTAATTTTTCTTTTATTCACGCCCATTCTTTTTTCAATGGATATGAAATTAAATTGTGAGAATGTTCAAAGCGTTCATTATGAAAAAGGAAAAAAAACCATCGACCAGACAAGGATGGTATTAATTTATGAAATAGATTTTAAAAAAAATGAAATTTTAAAATACCCTCAAAAATTTAAATTAACACCTCTGAAATATAAAATTACAGGAAAAAGTAAAAAATTTATAAAAGCTAACAAGAAAATTTCAAATTTAAATAATTCTTATGGAAATTGGAACTTGATGTTTAATATTGAAAAAGGAGAATTAAAAGAAATATTCGATTCAGGAAAACATAAAAGCCAAATTACATATAGATGTCTGACTTATTGAATCTAATTTGTTCTGGCTGTACCCCAATAATTAAAACCTGCAATTCTAGGCGTACCTGGGAGAAACATAGTCTCAAGATCAGTTATTTCTAATTTTGAGTTAGATATTATTTCAGGTATATCTCTATTGATATTGCATCCACCCATTAATCTTTTCCAGATAGGATTTATCCTATTTTGCCAATTCTTTGTTTTTAGGTCAGGAGCAATTCCGTGCTCGCAAAAAAATAGAGTTCCATCATCCTTCATCACTCTTCTTATTTCTCTCATCGAGTCGTCTAAGTTTTCAATAGAGCACAAGGTATAAGTAACAAGTATTGAATCAAAGGATTTTGATTCTAGTGGAATTTCTTCAGCTCCACAGTTTATTACATCAATATCAAGATCTAATTCAGAAATTCTTTTTTTTGCAATATCAGTTAATTCTTCTGCTGGATCTAGAGCAGTTATGTTGCTTATATTGGATACGTTGTAATGCGGAAGATTTAATCCAGAACCAATTCCAATTTCAAGAACATTGCCACTTACTTTAGGAACAATTTTTTTTCTTTGATAATTAATTGGGGATGATCCACAAAGTAAATCAAGAACCTTAGGCAATATTTTTTTTTCGTAAAAACTCATTAATTCAATTATATTGTATTTTTAACCTTTTAGACTTGGCTAAATTATATTTTAATTATTCATCAATGAATGCTGGTAAATCTACGGCATTGCTTCAGGCTAGTCATAATTATCAAGAAAGAGGGATGCATACTCTTCTCATCACATCAAAAAAAGACGATAGATCTGGGAAGGGCAATATTACCTCAAGAATAGGGCTTACTAAAAAAGCAAAAATTTTTGATGAGGGTACAAATATATTAGATTTATTTCATAGAGAAAATTCTAAAAAAAACATTTCATGTGTCTTAGTTGATGAAGCTCAATTTTTAAAAAAAAAACAAATCAAACAACTATCTGAAATTGCTGATAATTTAAATATTCCTGTTCTCACTTTTGGTATTAGAACTGATTTTAGAGGTGAGCTGTTTGAAGGCAGTAAATTTCTTTTAGCGTGGGCAGATAACATTAAAGAAATTAAGACAATATGCTGGTGCGGAAGAAAAGCTACTATGATTGTTCGAGTTTCAAAGGATGGAAAAATTATTACAAAAGGCGATCAAATAATGATCGGCGGCAATGAATCCTATGTCTCATTATGTCGTAAACACTTTTTTCTTAAACAACTTAAATAATTATGTCTTCAAAAATTAGAATTTTTTCCTATCTTCCTAATCCAAGGGTTTGGAAATCTTTAATTACTGCGAAATTTGCAAACGTAGATGTTGAAGTTATTGGAGATAAACCAAAAAATCTTGCTAATTGGTTATGGGATTACGATGCTAAAGCTTTGTCTGATGATGAAAAATCAGTTAGTCCTCACGCTCGAAAAGGAAAAAGAGGATTTTCAGGAGATCTTTACAAGACGGATGAATTTTTAGAAGCTCATCCATTTGGAACCGTTCCCGCGGCTTTTGTAGGTGATAATAAAGTTGGAGTTTTTGAATCTAACAGTATCATGAGGTCGGTAGCAAGATTAGGTGTCTCAGACTCTCTCTACGGTAAAAACGATCCATCCTTAAGTTCACGGATTGATAGTTTTTTAGATGCAAATTTAGTTTTTTCTAGAGAGCACCAAGTTTATATCCTCTCTATTGAATCTTTAAGTGAATATACTTACGACAGAATGAAGTCAGCTTATGAATTTTATTTAGATGGAATTGAATCAGCTCTCTCTAAATCAGAATATATCTCAGGGGATTGTTTAACTTTGGCAGATATTTCTTATGTTTGTGATTTTTCTCAATTTTTAAGGGAAGGAAAATATCAAGAAATTTTAAAAAAACAGGGATTCAATATAATTTCTCAAGATATCAAAGATACTCATCCTAAATCCATTAATCATTTACTCAATCTATCAGAGCAAGAGGAGTTCTCTTCCGTAATGGGATCTTATTTAGATTGGTATAAATGATAATTATTGAAAGTTAGGAGGAATCCTAAATCCTCCTCTCAGATCTCTAATCATTTTTGCTACCTCAATGCACGTTAAGTCATGTAAGTAGGGACCAATTATTTGAAGATTTACAGGTAAACCACTCGAAGTGAGCCCAATTGGAGTGCTTGTACTAGGTAAATTGGCTGTAACAACAGGCCCTGCCCAGATGGTAGTATGCCAATACTGCTTTTCTTTTCCATTAACATTAATGGTTCTTTCAATTAAAGGATCATGATTATGTTTGAACGCAGGAACAGCGCAAACAGGAGATAGCATCACATCATAATTTTCAAAAAACTTTAACCATTTCTGCTTAATAAAATGCCTTCTTGCATTGTTAACAACGTAATCTCTCGCCCTCAGAGAAACGCCTCTGGTAATTTTTGCAAGCTCAGATAAGTCTGAATCATCCAACTCTTCAGCTAAAGCATCTGCAGTTGTCAGAGTTTCTTTATCTCCACCTGCAGACATAATTGGGTGCACCAACTTACTGTATAAGTCATCTACTTCATCAAAAGTAAAAGGAGGCGCAACTGTTTCCACTTTTGCCCCTGCTGATCTCAAATCTTCTGCCGTATCACTGATTAACTTGTTTATTTCTTCATCAACTTCTGCTGATTTTTCCTCAGGCCAAACTGCAACTTTAAGTCTAGTTATATCAGTCACTTTAGGTTTTGGTAACTTAATACTCCAAGCTATCTCATCTTGACCTTGAGGTGCTGCCAAAACATTCATTGCTATTTCAAGGTCTTCTGGACTTCTAGCTAATGGTCCAGCTACTGATAATCCATTTCCAGTCAGAATAAAGCCGGGTGGAGGAGGTAGATGTCCAACTTCTGAGACAATATTGTAGGAAGGTTTATGCCCAAACACTCCACAAAAATGAGCAGGAGTCCTAATTGAACCTCCTATATCTGATCCAAGCTCAAGTGGAGTCATACCAGCAGCGAGTGCTGCTGCTGATCCACCAGAAGATCCTCCAGGAGTTCTTTCCAAATCCCATGGATTGTTTGTTACTCCATAAATATCGTTGTAACTTTGAATATCAGCTGAGTGATACGGTACGTTTGTTTTTCCAAAAATTATTGCTCCCGCATTAACTAATCGTTGAACTGCTTCAGCATTTTTAGAGGGAACGTTATCCTTCCAATTTGGATCTCCTCCAGTAGATACCATGCCTTCAACTTCATATGCATCTTTTATGGTCATCGGTATGCCGTGCAAAGGACCTAAAGATTTTCCTTGCTGAGTTAATTTGTCAGCCTCTTTGGCTTTATCCATGGCTGTCTCTGCATCTAGAGTAACCACGGCATTTACATCAGAGTTTTTTGCATTTATTTGAGATAATAAATTTTCTAGAATTTCTACTGAAGTTATCTCTTTATCCCTAATTAAATCGATTAATTCATGTGTATTTTTATAAATCATTGAATCTCCCATTACTTCAGTGATTAGTTTATTTTACATATTGATTATTCATTTTCTTTATGTCAATTTAAGTTGCACGGAGGATATTATGTTTAGTCATGTAATGGTGGGTGCTAACGATATAGAAGCATCAAAAAAATTCTACGATAAAGTCATGGGGGTTTTAGGTGCAGATGAAGGTAGGTTGTTTCCAAATTTAACAGGTCAAAAAAGATATTTTTATTTTTTAGAAGGAATGACCTTTTGTATTTCTGAGCCTATCGATAATCACCCTGCCACTTCAGGTAACGGATCCACTATAGGTTTTAATATAAAAGATGAAGCTATGGGCGATGAATGGCACAAGGTTGGTGTAGAAAATGGTGGAGTATCCATTGAAGAGCCACCCGGAATCAGACAATACGAAGAGATTAAAATTTATTTAGCTTATCTAAGAGATCCATCTGGAAACAAATTATGTGCGATTAAAAGATTGTAATCACTTCGATCATGAAAGCTGTTTCATATGCACAGGGAAAGGTAAACTTTAACGCTAACGCACCAACTCCAAAAGGTGACGGTGTTTTAGTTGATATCGTTTCGGCTGGAATTTGTGGCAGTGATCTACATTTATTACATTCAGGAGCACATTCCCCTCACGTTGCAGGACACGAAATAGCTGGGATAACTCCTAATGGTAAGCATGTTGCAATTGAACCTATCATTCCTTGTTGGGATTGTGATTTATGCCATAAAGGTGACTATCATATTTGCAAAAATAATTCTGAGGGTCTAGGCATATCATCAAATGGGGGGATGGCTGAACAAATACTTGTTCCTGAACATTGCTTGTTTGAGCTGGATAAGAAAGTTCCTTTGCAAGATGGATGTCTTGTTGAACCATTGGCAGTATCCCTTCATGGCTTAATAAAAACTAATACAAACGAAAGACATAAAGTAGCAGTTATTGGAGGCGGCACAATTGGTTTATGTACTGTTCTTGCTGCTAAACATTTAGGCTGTCATGTTGATCTGTATGCAAAGTATGATCATCAAAAGGAAGCAGGACTTAAATTAGGAGCAGGAGAATTATCAGGACAATATGATCGGGTAGTTGATTGTGTCGCAAATGATCAAACCCTAGAATTATCTGCAAAAACTGCCAAACCTGGATCCTGGGTCATTCTTCTGGGAATTCCTTTGAACGGGATAAATTTACCTGGAATGAGAATGATCATGAACGAAATTCAAGTATTTCCTTCTATTATGTACAGTTCTACGAATGGGGTAAGAGATTTTTCTGTTGCAGCAAAATTAATATCTCAAAACACAGATATAGGAAAAACTATCATTTCTCACAGATTTAATCTGGAAGATGCAAAAGAAGCCTTTCGTATAGCTGATGATAAAAATTCTGGCAGTATTAAAGTAGTTTTTAATAATTAGAAAAGATGAATCTATTAGCAGGCTCAACAGGATTTTTAGGAAACGAAATACTAAATGAATTAAGTTCAACAAATAGTAAGACCATAGCTATAAGCAGATGAAATATCGATTACTTACCAGTTGACGCTGAACAGTTGATTGTTGATTTCAATAAACTATCAGAATTAGATTTACCCAAAATAGACAATCTATTTCTTTCCTTAGGGTATCCACTTTATTTTCACAACGTAATGGGCGTTATGAATGAAAACCTAAAGAATAATTTATGCTTAGTAGACTTTACTTATCAACTTGAAATAGCAAAAAAAGCAAAAGATGCTGGTGCTAAAAATATATCGATTATTTCAGCAGTTGGCGCCAATCCTCATTATTGGAATTATTATTTAAAAACCAAGGGTCGCGTAGAGAATGAAATTATCAATATTGGATTTGATTCTACAAATATATTCCAACCTGGACATTTAAGAGGGAATAAATATCGATTTGATATTCTTTTAGCCGATTTGGCTTCAATTTTTTTTGATCCTTTTTTACATGGATCTTTAAAAAAATTTAGAAGCATCTCAGCCAAATCAGTTGCAAAGCAAGTGGTTAACAATTCTTTAAATAGTAAATCTGGAATCAATTATTTCGATTTCAAAGATTTTGATCCCTGGAGATGATATGCAAAAAAATATATTTAATGAAGATATAGAAGAATGTTGTACAAATCCAATAACAGGTTTTTACAGAGATGGATTTTGTAATACTGATCAATTAGATTTTGGAACGCATACAGTTTGCACGTTGATAACTAATGATTTTTTAGAATTTTCAAAAAGTATGGGAAATGATTTATCCACGCCTAGACCAGAATTTGATTTTCCAGGATTAAAAGAAGGTGATAAGTGGTGTGTTTGTGCAAATAGATGGCTTGAAGCATACGAAAATGGAAAGGCACCTATGGTCTACTTAAGAAAAAGCCATCAAAAATCTACATCAATAATTGATATTGAGATTTTAAAAAAATATGCATTAGATTTAGAGTAGAAGTTTATGCGAGTCTTACAAGATATTTTTCAAAAAAACAGCATTAATTATGGTTGGGTTATGGTCGTTGTTGTTTTTACTCTGAGTGGGCTTGCTTTTGGATCTATGGCTTCAATTTCCGTGTTTTTAAAGCCAGTGTCTCTTGAATTTGACTGGTCTAGAGGACAAACCTCTTTTGCTTACACAGTGGCATCTTTTTCATCAGCAGCATTCGGTGTTTTTTGGGGTTACGTGGCAGATAAATATGGAACTAAATGGTTTGGTCTAGCAGGCGCTTTAAGCATGGGCTTTATTCTATTCTCATTAAGTTCACTCGATTCAATTTATAAGTTTTACCTTTTATATTTTTTATTTGGAGCTTTTGGATCAGCTCTGTTATTTTCACCTTTGTATGCAAATGTCGGATTCTGGTTCAGAGAGAATCCTGGTCTTGCATTAGGTATTGCTGCATCTGGCGGCGCTGTTGGGCAGGCATTTATTCCTCACATCAGTGGTATATTGATAGAAGCATCAGGGTGGAGAGATGCGTATATTTATTTAGCTTTAATATACTTGGCAATATCTTTACCTATTGCTTTATTAATTCAGGAATCACCATGGAGGGAAGGAGCGAGACAAGATGCAGAAATAGAAGAAAGGGATTTTCCCTTATCTGAAAAAGCAGTCGTAGTATGGATAAGTTTTGCAGTTATTTTTTGTTGTGTGTGCATGTCAGTACCGATAATGCATCTAGTTCCACTATTAACCGATAAAGGTTTCTCATTAGAATTTTCCACATTTGTGTTAATGCTCTTAATGATTTGTGGAGCTTTTGGAAGAATTTTTGGGGGTATGCTTGGAGATTATATTGGAGCATTGCCCGGCTATATATTAATGTCATTGGGGCAAACTATTTTTGTGGTTTGGTTCCCACATTTAGTTTCACCTTTCGGCATCTATTTAATTGCCGCTTTGTTTGGATTTACCTATTCTGGCGTCATGTCTAGTATTTTAGTCTGCGCAAGAATGATGGTATCAGCAAAGTTTGGAGCCAGAGCCATGAGCATCACTTCATTTTTTGGTTGGATAGGAATGGGCTTGGGAGGTTTTCTGGGAGGCTATCTCTTTGATATTTACGGAGATTACACTTTAGCATTCACTATCGCAGGTATATCTGGAATTATAAATTTGATTATTCTTACAATTTTCTTTTTGAAAATCAGAAGAAACAGTAATCCATCTTTAGAATTTCAATTTTAGTAAGGAAATTATAATTGCTTCCTTTAAAATCTTTCATCGATCTGAAACTCATATAGAATAGGCAAACCAAAAAGGAGGGGTGGCAGAGTCTGGTTGAATGCACTGGTCTTGAAAACCAGCAGGTCAGAAATGGCCTCGTGGGTTCGAATCCCACCCCCTCCGCCATAAAAAAATGAATATTTGCGTCTTTCTAGGTTCATCAATTGGTAAGGATCCTCTCTATGCCGAAACAGCCTTTGAATTAGGTAAACAAATTGCTATCGCTAATCATAAGCTTGTTTATGGAGGAGGAGGGCTAGGATTAATGAATGAGCTTGCAAACGGATGCCTTTCTGCAGGAGGTGACGTATACGGTGTTATTACTGAGAGATTACTTGATATGGAAGCTGGCCATGAGGGTATCCAGGAATTAAAAATTGTTCAAACCATGCATGAGCGAAAAAAACTTATGTCAGACGCTGCCGATTGTTTTATTTTGTTACCAGGAGGAGTTGGATCATACGAAGAGATTTTTGAAATCATGGCATGGAATCAACTTCAAATTATAGATAAACCAATTTTTATTCTAAACACGAAGGGTTTTTATGATTCACTAAAAATATTTCTTGAACATGCAAAAAATGAAGGTTTTTTTAATGAAAAAACATACAATATGTTCAATTTATATGACTCAATTGATGAAATCTTATCTAAAATTGATTAAAAATTAACCAATTTGCTTTTTTATTTTATAAATAAATATAAAAAATTTTTTTAATAATTAATTAATCTTAAAAAGTGCATTTTGGGTATTGAATCGAACAAAAAAATCATTAGTATAGATATCAGTCTTTTAACAAAATTTAATTAACTCGAGACGATTAAACAGAAGTAAAAGATGAGAAGAAGAAGGGTGAGAAGAACTGAGGAAACTCAGCCACCTGCAGGGAGAAGGGTCAATCGCCTGCATCAGTAGAACCCACTGAACCCCTTCAACTTCGATAAAACACCACTTTTGTGGTGTTTTTTTTTATACTTACACTATGGATTCCTCTCTTACAGGTATTACAACTACTGGAACGCCTCATTTAGGTAATTACGTTGGAGCTATAAAACCTGCTATACAACTTAGTAAGAAATTTAAATCCTATCTCTTTCTAGCTGACTATCATTCTTTGATAAAAGTTAATGATCCTGACGCAGTGAAAGAATCTTCCATGAAGATAGCTGCTACATGGTTAGCATGCGGACTTGATAGTAAAAACTCTCTTTTTTACAGACAATCAAAAGTTCCACAAATACTTGAATTAAATTGGATCTTATCCTGTATGGCTCCTAAAGGACTCCTTAATAGAGCGCATGCATACAAAGCTGCAGTTGATCTAAACAAAGAAAATAAAAACGATGAGGATTTCGGTATATCTCATGGTTTATTTAGTTACCCAGTGTTGATGTCAGCAGATATTTTGATGTTCAATCCTAAGTATGTTCCTGTAGGAAAAGACCAAAAACAGCATTTAGAAATTACTCGTGACATCGCAGATAAATTTAATAAAACTTATAAAAATTTTTTTCAATTACCTGAACCCATCATTGATGAATCGCTTGATTTATTGACTGGTACAGACGGGAGAAAGATGAGTAAAAGTTACAATAACTCAATTGATTTATTTTCATCTGAAAAAATTTTACAAAAATCTATCAATAAAATTAAAACCGATTCGAAAGAACCTGGCGAACGGAAAGAAACAAAAGATTCAATTATTTTTCAGTACTTTAATCACTTTTCTGATGAAGAAGAAATAAATCAAATAAAAAAAGAGTTTGAAGAGGGAATTGGTTGGGGGGACGCTAAGAAAAAGTTATTTACAAAAATTAATCAAGAAATATCTCCTCTTAGAGATAAATATTTTGATTTAATAAATAATCCTAAATTGATAGAAGATACATTAGAGGCTGGTGAAACTAAGGCCAGAGATGAGGCTAATATAAATTTAGAGCAAATTAAGGAAAAAATTGGAATTTGAAAAAAGTAAAAAATCAGCTTCGCATAAAAGTGAGGATTTACTTTTAAATGGTACTGACTATCTTAGATTGGGTACAAATTTTCAATGCTTAATTTCTTTCTTCTCTATAAATAATAATAAAACTTATTCATCAAAAAAATTATTAGAAATATACAAGGCTAGTCCTTTTTTTAATTTTCAATTAACTGGGAATTTTTTTAATTATCTCCCTAAATATCATGGGCCTTTTCTATCTAAAAATGTTCAAGTAGATAATTATCTTGAAATTCCGCCCAACAATTCTTTCTTTAAATCGCTTGATTCAGTAGTTAATGCAAAATCTAAATACAAGAATCTTATTAATAATGAGGCAATAGGAAAATTTAATGAAAGAGTAAATAAAATTTATTCTGATTGTTATAAATTTGTATTTTTAGAAAATTCTGAGTCTTTTAAAGACATCAAGCCAATTAAATATGAGCATGAGTGGTCTCATGCACTAGTTTCTTATGATGAATTTATCTGCTTTACCCACAGCAAAAATTCTTTCTTCCTTATCTCTCTAGCTAGAGATTAATAATCCTATGCAATCGAATAATAGCGCGCCTCGATCAATATGGTTGTTAGCAATAGCTTTGGCGTTTGTTGGTGCAGGGCAATCAACGATGTTTATTTTAATTCCTCCGGAAGTCAGAAATTTAGGCTTTAATGAGTTCCAAGTAGGTTTAATTTTCTCTATTTCTGCTGTTGCTTGGATGATTTCCAGTCCATTTTGGGGTGATTTAAGCGATAAATTCGGCAGACACTGGATTTTTTTAATAGGAATGATTGGATTCGCAATCTCTCTTATCTTGATCACGACATTAATTGAATCTGCGAGACAATTAATAATCCCACTCTATCTTGTACTTCCCTTATTAATATTAACAAGATTAATAAATGGACTTTTTGGGAGCGCCGTTCGACCAGCAGCAGGAGGCAGGATTGCAGATATTACTACTCCTGAACTACGAACAGCTGGATTTGCCCGTTTTGATGCAGGCTGGCAATTTGGAGTAGTTTTAGGACCAGTTGCTGTTGGGTTAATCATGTTGTTGTCTGACAATAATTTATTGATGCCTTTTATTTTTTTGACATGAATTTTAGATTAATGAAGAACTCACATGTTGATACAGAAGTCGATAAAACCGTTAAAAAAATAAATTATCTAGATGAAAGAATTTGGCCGTCGATGTTCGTTGCCGCTTTTATGGGTATGTCGAATGCAACTATGGTACTTACAGCATCTCTTTATTTTCAAGATTTAAGTCCTGAAATTGAGAATATATATCCTTACGTAGCATTTGGTTTTTCATTAATAGCAATATCTGGTCTTTTAACTCAGTTATTTTTAGTTGATAGGTTAAGACTATCTCCTTATTTATTATTAAGAGCAGGACCTCTGATAATGTTAGTTTCATTTTTAGGAATTGCGTTTGCGCCGAGTATTTACGTTTTGTTTGTGTATCTAACTTTACATGGAGTGGGCTCTGCTCTCACACGTTCTGGAAATGTAGCGCAGTTGTCTTTATCGGTAAATAAAAATGAACAGGGTTTAATAAACGGATTGTTAGGAGGCGTAATGCCATTGGGTCATCTTCTGACACCTATCATAACCATGCCTTTGTATATGATTGCGCCAAATTATCCTTTTATATTTATTGCCATTCTTTCTGTACTCATTATCATGTTTATTAACTTTTCTAAAAAGTTTACTAACAAGCTTCATGCGGGAGAAATTAATGTTTGATAAAAATGTATTAAAAGGAAAAAGAATCTTAGTAACCGGAGGAGGATCGGGTCTAGGTAAAGAAATGACTAGGCACTTCGTCAAGCACGGAGCGGAAGTTTACATTTGTGGTAGAAGGGAAAACGTTCTTAAGGATGCTGCTGATGAAATTATGTCTGAGCATGGTGGAAAAGTTAATTATTTCCCTCTTGATATTAGAGACGCAATGTCAATTGAAGAAAATATTGAAAATGTTTTTAATGAAGGACCGCTTGATGGATTAGTAAATAATGCCGCTGGAAATTTTATTTCAAGAACTAAAGATTTATCTCCAAATGGTTTTAATGCAATTGCATCAATTGTCTTCCACGGTACTTTCTATATTACTAATGCTGTTGGTAAAAGATGGTTAGAACTTGGTCATAAAGGAAGTATTGTCTCGATTCTAGCAACATGGGTTTGGACTGGATCACCATTTGTTGTTCCATCTGCTATGTCAAAGTCAGGTATTAATGCCATGACAAAGTCATTAGCAGTTGAGTGGGGACCTCACGGTATAAGATTAAACTCTATCGCTCCAGGTCCATTTCCAACAGAAGGAGCTTGGGCAAGGTTGATGCCTCAAACAGGGGACAAAAAATCTGATATTTCTGAGGATGCAGAAAGAAGTAATGTTCCGTTAGGAAGAGTAGGAAAAATGGATGAGCTTGGTAATTTAGCAACTTTCTTAATGGCAGATGGCTGTGAATACCTTACAGGTCAAACTATTGCTATTGATGGAGCACAATATATCACCGGCGGGGGTACCTTCTCGATGATGAGCTCTTTTAAGGATGAAGATTGGGAAGCTATCAAAAACACAATAAAAGGCTCTAACGAGAAAGACAAAAAACAAAGAACTGTTTAGAATTGTAATGTACAGGAGGAAATATGACTGATTCTGTTTTTGATGAAATGAAGGAAGTTTTAGCTTTGCAAAAAAAGGCTCATATCGATGAAGGACCTGCAAGTTATGAATTACGTTTAGATAGATTAAATAGACTCTCTCAGATGTTAAAAAAATATTCTGATGAGATAGTAGATACAATTAGTGAAGATTACGGAACTAGAGATAAAAACAGTACTTTTTTATCAGAAGTTATGTCTAGCTTAGGAAGTGTTGATTATTCAATCAAAAATCTTAAGAAGTGGATGAAGTCTGAAACCAGACAATCAAATTCAAGTCAGCCCTTTGTAGCAAGATTAATGATGCGTTTATTGGGTGCTAAGACGGAAATTCAATATCAACCACTTGGAACCATTGGAATGATTAAACCATGGAATTTTCCAATAAATTTAATTATTTCCCCGATAGCACAAGCATTTGCTGCCGGAAATAGAGTAATGATTAAACCCTCTGAAATAACTCCGAAAACATCAGATCTAACTAAAAAGATGTTTAATGAATTTTACGACAAAGCAGAAGTTGAAGTTTTTCTAGGCGGTCCTGATGTGGCAGAGGCTTTTGGAAATTTAGACTTTGATCACTTACTTTTTACTGGATCAACTAACAACGGTAGAAAAGTTATGCAATCCGCCGCGGGAAACCTTGTTCCAGTTACACTGGAGCTAGGAGGCAAATCTCCAGTAATTATGGATGATACTGCTGATGTTTCTTTATCCGCTACAAGATTGATGCGTGGTAAAACCATGAATGCAGGTCAAATCTGCATTGCTCCTGATTACATGATGATGCCTAAAGGTAAAGTTGACGAATTTATAGATGAGAGCACTAAAGCTGTTTCTGAAATGTATCCAGATATGAAATACAACGAACACTACACTTCAATTGTTAATCAAAGACATTTTGAGAGGATTAATAGTCTTATCGAAGATGCAAAAGAAAAGGGCGCTGAAATTAAAACAATTAATCCTGCAAATGAAGATTTTGAGCAACAAGAAGGACATAAGATTCCTCCAACTTTTGTCTTAAATCCTACTGATGACATGAAAATCATGCAGGAAGAGATCTTTGGGCCTGTTATGCCTATTAAAGAATATGAGGATATTGATGAAACCATAAGCTACGTTAATTCAAAACCTAGGCCTTTAGCTCTATATTATTTTGGTAAAAATAAAGATACCCAAGATAAAATTCTTAATAGAACCACATCTGGAGGAGCAACTATTAATGATGTTGTGTGGCACTACGGTCAGGAAGATATGCCTTTTGGTGGAGTTGGAGACAGTGGTATTGGTTCCTATCATGGTCATGAAGGTTTTAAGAGATTCAGTCATCAAAAATCAGTTCTAACTCAGTTTAGTTCTGACTTATTGAAAAACATGATGCCTCCTTACAAAGGTAAAATGTTTGAATCAGCTAAAAAGAACGCTCTTAAATAAAATCTATTGAGACAAAACCTTCCTTTTTTTATTGCTCTAAGATATTTCAATTCTAAAAAGGAAGGATTCTTATCCTTTGTTTCTAAGTTATCCTTGGGTTCAGTATCTCTGGGTGTAGCTGTTCTCATAATTGTTTCCTCGGTATTTAATGGATTTGAAAAAGAGTTAAAGGAGAAAATATTAAATTCAATTCCTCACGGAAACATTTACGGTTACTCATCAATTTCTAATCCAATCGAACTAATTGATTCGTTATCTGATATGGATAGACTTGAAGGAGTAGCACCATATGTAGAGACTCAGTCACTTATTGGCTCTAAATCAAAATTAAAGGGAACTCTTATTTATGGAGTTGATCCTTCTTATGAATCGAATGTTTCTAATGTTCCAAACAATATGTTTGTTGGATCATTTGATGATTTAAGAGAAGGTAGTTTTAACTTAATTTTAGGTGATTTATTAGCAAGACAGCTATCTGTTTCTATTGGAGATAAAGTAACTTTATTATTACCAAATCCCAAAGTTTCTTTAACCGGAATTTATCCAAAAATGAAAGTTTTTTCTATTTCTGGAATTTATAGCATGGGATCTAATGATCTAGATTCAAATTATGCTTTCATAAATATTAATGATGCCTCAAAACTTCTTTCACTATCAGGAAATGTGACAGGTATAAGACTTAAATTTGATGATCTTTTTGATGCTCCAGATTTAACTTACGATGCTTTAATAAAAGCTCAGAATTATTCTGAACAACCTTTAAGAGTTAGTGATTGGAGTTCTCAGTTTGGGACTCTTTGGAGAGCTGTTGGCATGGAAAGAAGTTTAGTTTTCCTGCTAACTAGTTTAATCATAGTTATCGCAGCCTTTAATGTAGTTGCAATGTTAATGATGATGCTTAATGAAAAAAAGGAACAAATTGCAATCCTAAAAACAGTAGGCATGAGTGATATGAAAATTATTCAAATATTTTTATATCTTGGTTTGATAATCTCTTTTTGGGGAATATCTATTGGAACCCTTTTAGGTTTGTTTATGTCATTTTTTATAGCCTCATCATATTTTGATGTCATTATTTCTGGTTATTTGCAGTGGTATTTCATAAGTTATCTTCCAACAGACTTAAGAATTGAGTGGATTATTTCAATTATATTAGGATCATTATTGATAACATCATTTGCAAGTATCTATCCCGCAAGATCAGCTTCAAAAATTATCCCAGCTAAGATATTAAGATAATGAGCTTAGTTAAATTACAAGACATTGGAAAAGATTATCAAACTGGAGACAATGTAATTTCTCCTCTTATTAACCTTAACCTTGAAATTAATGATAACGACAGATTAATTATTTATGGAAAGTCAGGTTCTGGAAAAACTACTTTGTTAAATATTTTGAGTACTCTAGAGATTCCTTCTAATGGTTCAATGATTTTTGCAGACAAACTTATAGAATCTTTATCTGATAAAGAGCTCTCAAATTTAAGGCTAAATGATATTGGTGTAGTTTTTCAATCTCATCATCTCTTAGAAGAATTTTCTCTTCATGAGAACATCATTCTCCCAGGATCTATAGATCATAATCTTGATAAAGATTTTGCAAATTTTCTTATAGAGAAATTAAAAATTTCTGACAGAAAAGATCACTTACCTGATCAACTATCTGGCGGAGAAAGACAGAGATGTGCAATTGCAAGAGCATTAATTAATAAACCGAAATTATTAGTCATGGATGAGCCGACAGGAGATTTAGATAGAAATACTTCTGATGAAGTCATGGAATTGATAGACGATGTATTTAATGAGATTGATATTTCTGTGGTTATTGCTACTCATGATGAAAATTTGAAATTTAAGCCAAATTCAAAATATTTACTCGAACAAGGTAAGCTCAATTTAATACAGGGCTAAGAGATAAAATTCTTCTAAAAAGGTAAAATAACCCTTTTTTTAGGCATGAAAAGCAATACTTCATATCTTGCACGTCTTTTTGGCTATGTTTCTTCAAGCATTCCTTATTTCTTGATCAGTTTTTTTGGATTTGTATTATTTGCTGCAGCTCAAGTAGGAGCTGCGGAATGGTTAAGAAGAATAGTTGATTTTATAGAAAATCCAAATCAAACAGTTCAAACAATCTTACCTCTTGCATTAATTGCCATAGCCCTAGTAAGAGGAATCGGTTTTTATCTTTCAAATTTTTTTATGGCCTTTATTTCGAATAAATTGATTCATAATTTAAGAGTGGATTTATTCAAATCATTGATTTCGATGCCAGTGAGTTTTTATGATAAATCCTCCAGCGGACATTTATTATCCAGAATTACTTTTAATGTTATGCAGGTAAGTAGTGCAGTTACTGATGCAGTCAAAATTATTATAAGAGAAGGCTTGATAGTAATAGGACTATTAGGTTACTTAATTTACTTAAATTGGAAATTAACCTTAGTGTTAATAATTGCAGCACCCTTAATTGGCTTCATTGTTTCTATTGCTGGGAAAAGATTAAGACGTCTTAGTAAAAAAATCCAATCTGCCATGGGTGATGTTACTCATGTTAGTTCAGAATCTATAAACGCTCATAAAGAATTAAAAATTTTCGGTAATGAAAATCTTGAAATTGATAAATTTAATGAAGCAAGCGATGCTAATCGAATTCAAAATTTGAAATTAGAATCTACAAACTCAATTGCTTCTCCGCTTATTCAATTAATAATATCTCTAGCATTAGCTTTAATTACTTGGTTTGCCTTAGATCCATCAGTAATTACATCAATGTCATCAGGAACATTTATAGCTTTTTTTGGTAGCGCAGGAATGCTAGCAAAACCTATCAGACAATTATCTTCTACTAATGTTATGTTCCAGAAAGGTATTGCAGCAGCAGAAGATATTTTTAAGCAAATTGATGAAACTCCAGAAAAAGATGATGGCTCAAAAAAAATTAAGAATTCTGAAGGAAAAATAAAATTTGATAATGTCTCTCTTAAATATCCAAGTTCAGAAGAATATTCCCTCAAGAATATAAATTTTGAGTTAGAAAAAGGTTCTAATTTAGCTATTGTTGGAAGTTCAGGTGCAGGAAAAAGCAGCATAATTAATCTGATCCCTAGATTTTACGATGCCACAGAGGGTGGAATTTCTATAGATGGAACAAGGATTGAAGAGCTTTCTCTGGAATCTTTGAGAGATCAAATTTCCTACGTAGGACAAGAGATAACTCTATTCAATGACACAATTTTTAATAATATTTTTTATGGAGATATCGATACCAGTGAAGAAGATGTCTATGAAGCTGCAAAAAAAGCGAATGCTCATCAATTCATAGAATCTTTTCCTGATGGTTATAAAACTGTTATTGGCGACAATGGAACATTATTATCCGGAGGGCAGAAACAGAGAATTGCCATTGCAAGAGCCATCTTAAAAAATTCACCTTTTTTAATATTGGACGAAGCCACCTCTGCTTTAGATTCTGAATCTGAAAGATTGATAACAGATGCAATTGCTAACTTAAAAGAAGGTAAAACTACAATTACTATTGCTCACAGACTTTCAACGGTAGAGCAAGCAGATGAAATTTTAGTTCTTCAAAGTGGAGAAATAGTTGAAAGAGGTAAGCATAGCCAATTAATATTATCTGAAGGTCCTTATTTTCAACTCTATAGAAATCAATTTGATTTTGATGATGTTGCAGTAAATATTGATGCTGAATCAAATTCTAATCTCCTCGTAAATATTGATGCTTCAAAATCCTATGTTTCAAAATTAGAACAAGCTTGGTATGAAAATAGTCTCTGGCCTAAACTTCTTATTCCATTTTCATGGATATACCAATTTCTCTTTAATAGACAAAAAAGATATCAAATTTCTAATTCATGGAAACCTAATCTACTTACGATAGTTGTTGGTAACCTGACAGTTGGCGGCACAGGAAAAACTCCTATAATTATTTACCTTGCTAAATTACTTAAAAAACAAGGTCTTAAACCAGGAATAATTTCAAGAGGTTACCTGAGTAAATCAAAAACCTATCCATTGCTACTAAACTCAGAGACCCCAATTGAAGAATCTGGAGATGAGCCGGCTATTATGTTTAAGAATTCTCAGTGTCCAGTGGTCATCGGACCCAATAGGATACAAGCTGCTAAACATCTTATGGAAAATACAGATAGCAATGTCATTTTAAGCGATGATGGTTTGCAGCACTTTTCTCTTGGTAGAGATATAGAAATATTAATGATTGATGGAAATAGGAAGTTTGGAAACGAGCTACTGCTTCCAGCAGGACCACTTAGAGAGCCAAAATCTAGAATTAAAACAGTCGATTTTACAATCAGCTCAAATAGAAAATGGCCTTCAGTTGCTAAATATGAAATGAAATATCGTCCTTTCAAGTGGGTTCATATGAAAAGCCAAAAGGAATACGATATTTTCGACTGGCCCTTAAAAAAAGAAGTAAATGCAGTTGCAGGTATTGGAAATCCATCTAATTTTTTTAATTTATTAAAACAACTGGGTTTTGACATATCTGAATACGCTTTCCCTGATCATCATGACTTTCACAGAGTAGATTTTGAAATTATGGATAATCAACCTACTGTAATGACAGAAAAAGATGCAATAAAATGCTCATTTCTAGACCATACGAATTATTGGTATTTAAAGATAGAAGCTGAAGTTTCAGATAACTTTGAACAAGATTTCTTAGCCGAAATTAAATCTAAATGAATTATGTAGTGATCCCTGCTAGATGGTCCTCATCTAGATTACCCGGTAAACCGTTAAAGAAAATTGGAAGTAAGCCAATGATTCAATGGGTATATGAATCTTGTAAAAAATCTGATGCCGATTTTATATTTATTGCTACAGACTCTGAGAAGATAAGAGATCAAGTTCTAGAATTTAACGGACAAGTAATTATGACTTCAGTAGATCATAAAACAGGCACAGATAGAATCCACGAAGCAATAACAAAAATAAAATGTCATCAAGAAGATTTAATAATTAACGTTCAAGGAGATGAACCATTTATATCTCATGATGACATCAATACTTTGATACACAATTACAACGATTATTTCGAAATGGCAACCTTATACAAAGAACTTAAAAAAGAAGATATAGATGATACTAATGTAGTGAAAATTAATGTGACTGACAATATTGCAACTTCATTTTCAAGAGACTTTAAATCATCAGATTCTATTTATCATCATCTTGGAATATATGCTTATAGATGTGAATTTTTAAAAAAATTCGTTAACTATGAGCAATCTGAAAACGAAATTCGAGAAAGTTTAGAACAATTGAGAGCTCTAGATAACGGTCATCAGATTAAAGCATTTAAATCATCTTCTACGAGCAGCTTTGGAATAGATACTGAAGAAGATTTGATTAGAGCTAATGAAACTATCAAATAAAATAAAAAAATCCTTTAGCTTAAAAGAAAATAATCTTTTAAAAATTGATTCTACTGCAAAGTTTTTTATAGAAATCTTTGATCTTGAAGACTTAAAAAATATTCAAAATTTTACCTCAACAAAAAAAATTAATTTTTGTATCCTTGGAGAGGGATCCAACGTTGTTCTGCCTAATTTGCTTAATAAGTTTGTAATAAAAATTTCATTTAATGAAATATCACTCGAGGATAATTTAATTACAGTTGGAGCGGGTAAAAATTGGGATGATTTTGTGCTCTGGTCCTTAGAAAACGGTTATTGCGGATTAGAGAATTTATCAGGTATACCTGGAAGCATTGGAGCTGCACCTATTCAGAATATTGGAGCTTATGGGAGCGAAGTATCTGATTTTATTGATGAAGTCATTTGTTTTGATATGGAATCAAACAGCTTTGTTAGCTTTACTAATAATGATTGCAAATTTTCATACAGACAAAGCATATTTCAAGATAGAGACTCTCTAATTGTCGTAAAAGTTAAATTCAAATTAACCAAAGATTTTCATCCCAACTTAGAGTATGAAGATTTAAACTTTTTAAAAGCAGAAGAGATTTCTCCGCATATCATCAGAAAACATATCCTAAAAATAAGAAAAGCTAAAATATCAGACCCAAAAGAACATCCAAATGTTGGCAGCTTTTTTAAAAATCCTATTATCTCATTGGATGAATTGGAAAAAATAAAACAAATTCTTCCAAAGATTAAATTTTATTCATACATTGATAATAAAGTAAAAATATCAGCAGCTTTTTTAATTGAATCATTAAGCCTAAAAGGTTTTGTATTGAATAATGCAAGAGTGTCTGAAAAACACTCGCTAGTGCTAGAAAATAAATCTGAGAAATCGGAGGATATTCTTGATCTTGCCTCGCATATCCAGGCCTCTGTGTTGGAGAATTACAACATTAATTTAGAATTAGAACCCCAAATATTTTGACTGAATTTCTTTTAATTGCTTCCATTCATCTTGTAGCGGTTATAAGTCCTGGACCTGATTTTGCTGTTGTACTGAGACAATCTCTATCATCTACAAGGAGAGCATCTATTTTTACTGCCTTAGGTATTGCTACCAGTGAATTTTTTCATTGTCTTTATTCTATTTTTGGAATGGAATTAATTATGAGATATCAAGAAAATATATTTCTTGTTCTCAAACCCATAGCTATTTTATATTTAATGTATTTAGGAATTTCTTCTTTTTTTACTGACCGACCATCAGAAACAGTAACACGTTCAAGCTCTAAAAACTTTACCCTTGGATTTATGACAAATCTTCTTAATCTTCAGGCAAGTACATTTACTGTTACCTTATTTTTTGCAATTGTGAGTATCGATACTCCTTTAAGTATCCTAATTCTTTATGCTGTGTTTATAGCAGTTAGCACTTTTATGTGGTTTGCATTTTTGTCTTTATTGCTCACAAGTAAAGGATTTTTATATAAATTTAATAATTTCATTCCATGGATATACAAATTTACTGGTATCGTTTTTATAATTAGTTCTTTTTATTTATTAACTTTGTAATGGAATCTGGCCCAAAAACATCTGCTCAATTATTTAGTGATATCTTGAAGCTTCAAAATGAAGGTTCACTTCCTCCTGTCGATGATTGGAATCCTCCTTTATGTGAAAACGTTCAGATGAAAATATCCAGAGATGGAAAATGGTATTTTATGGATTCTCCTATAGGCCGCGAAAAAATGGTTAGTTTATTTAGTACGGTTCTTAGATTCGATGAGGATGGAAATTACTACCTTGTTACCCCAGTAGAAAAAATTAGGATTGAAGTTGAAGATAAGCCTTTCGTTATCGTTACCTACCAAAAAGAAATTAAAAACGATAAAGAAGTTTTTTTGTTCAAGACCAACGTTGGCGATATTGTACTTTTAGATACTCTAGATAAGTTAAGAGTTGAAATTGATAAAGATACACAAGAACCTTCACCATATTTAAAGGTAAGAAAAAACTTAGAAGGGCTGATCAGTAGAAATGTTTTTTATCAATTAGTAGACGAATCCTACGAGAGGGATAAAGAATTATTTATTAAAAGTAACGATAAAGAATTTTCGCTTGGAAAATTGGACTGACTACATATTTGGATAGTTAGGACCACCCATACCTTCTGGGGTTATCCAAACTATATTTTGGCTAGGGTCTTTGATATCACAAGTTTTACAATGAACACAATTCTGAGCATTAATTTGAAATTTGTGTTCTCCGTCTTTCTCTACAACCTCATAGACACCAGCTGGACAGTATCTTTGAGCCGGCTCATCATAAGTCGGTAGATTTACATTTATCGGAATAGAAGAATCTTTAAGAGTTAAGTGACAAGGTTGATCTTCTTCATGATTGGTATTTGAAAGAAAAACAGAAGATAGTTTATCAAAGCTAATTTTTCCATCGGGTTTTGGATAATCAATTTTTTCACACTCACTTGCTTTTTTCATACATGCATAGTCAGGTGTTTTATGAGTCAATGTGAATGGATAACGACCTCTAAATAAGAATTGCTCGATAGCCATTAAAATTCCTCCAATCCACGTTCCATATTTATGGAGAAGAGGCGTCATATTTCTTGATTTATACAAATCAGTTTGTATCCAAGATGAATCAAATTTTTCTTCATAGGACTCTAAATCAGCATCTAGATTATTATTTTGAACTGCATCAAATACTGTTTCTGCAGCAAGCATTCCAGACTTCATTGCCGTGTGAGTTCCTTTAATCTTGGTGAAAACTAGTGTTCCAGCATTGTCACCGACAATAAGTCCACCAGGAAAAGTCATTTTTGGTCTAGATTGATAACCTCCTTTGATGAGTGCTCTAGCTCCATAAGCTACTCTTGTTCCACTCTCTAGGATCTTTTTTATATCTTTATGTTGTTTCCATTGCTGGAATTCATCAAAAGGACTTAAATGTGGATTTGAATAATCCAGTGGAACAACTAGGCCTATGTAGACTTGATTATTCTCTCCATGGTAAAAATATGAACCAGCTTTTGATTTACTCGGCCAACCAAAAGTATGCATCACGGTACCTTCTGAATGTACTTCAGCTGGGACATCCCATACTTCTTTGAATCCAATACCGTAATGTTGAGGATCTTTATCTTTATCTAGCTCATATTTTGCAATAAGTTTTTTCCCTAAGTGACCTCTACACCCTTCTGCAAATATTGTGTACTTAGCTCTTAATTCCATAGAGGGTTGGTAAGAAGCTTTTTTCTCACCGTCTTTAGATATTCCCATTTCACCGGTAAGAATTCCTTTAACAACATCGTTTTCTAAGATCACATCCGCAGCTGTAAATCCTGGAAATATCTCTACTCCTAAATTTTCTGCCTGAGTACCAAGCCATCTACATAAGTTAGCCAGACTCATAACATAGTTGCCATGATTATTGAAATTAGGCATTAAAAAAGAGGGAAAAGGAATGTTGAATGATAAATTTTCGTTAATCAGGAATTTCACAACATCTTTTGTTGCTGGGGAATTCAAAGGAGCTCCTTTTTCTTTCCAATCAGGAATAAGCTCATCAAGAGCTCTTGGCTCAAAACAGTTCCCAGACAATATGTGTGCTCCTATTTCAGAGCCTTTTTCAATAAGACATACGCTTAATTCTGCATTTTTTTCAGCAGCTAATTGTTTTAACTTAATTGCAGTGGATAGGCCAGATGGACCTCCACCTACGACAACGACATCATATTCCATGACGTCTCTTTCAACTTGATTTTCTTCCATACCTACTAATCTATGAGAGTATTCTAAAGACTTACTTTCAAGTAGCAAATCCTTTAGAATATGTAGTTCTTGTAATATTCCGCCTTAACACTATATAAAAATTATGAAAATTTTAGTTCCAATAAAGAGAGTTGTTGATTACAACGTTAAAGTTAGGCCAAAAGCTGATGAATCGGGCGTTGACTTAAATAACGTAAAAATGGCTATTAACCCTTTTTGCGAGATTGCTGTAGAAGAAGCTGTCAGATTAAAAGAGGGAGGTACTGCTACTGAGATAATTGCTGTGACAGTAGGGTCTTCAGCTTCTCAAGAACAATTAAGAACTGCCTTAGCCCTCGGTGCCGACAGAGCTATTTTGGTAGAAACTGACATTGAGGTTGAACCTTTAGCTATTGCAAAACTTTTAAAAGGAGTTGTTGAAAAAGAGTCTCCAGACTTAGTAATACTGGGTAAGCAAGCTATAGATGGTGATAATAACCAAACCTCTCAAATGTTGGCAGCTCTTACTGGGTACGCTCAAGCAACATTTGCCTCTGAATTAAAAATTGAAGGAGAAAAGGCTGTTGTTACAAGAGAAGTTGATGGCGGTTTGCAAACAATTTCTGTCAATCTTCCTTGTATAGTATCTACAGACTTAAGGTTGAACGAACCAAGATATGCTTCTTTACCGAATATTATGAAGGCAAAGCAAAAACCTCTCGATGTAATAGAGGCTGGATCTTTAGGTGTAGATATTGAGCCAAGGAATAAAACTTTAAAAGTTTCTCCTCCTCCAGTTAGAGAAGCTGGAATAATTGTAGAAACTGTAGATGATTTAGTAGATAAACTTAAAAATGAAGCAAAGGTAATAACATGAGCATACTTGTAATAGCTGAACACGATAACGAAGAAATTAAAGCATCAACTAATAATGTTGTAACTGCTGCAACTAATCTGGAAGGGGATATTCACGTTCTAGTTGCCGGATCAAATTGTTCTGGAGCAAAAGATCAAGCTGCAAAGATATCCGGAGTAGCAAAAGTATTAGTAGCAGATTCTCCAGAATACGAGCATTGTCTCGCTGAGAATATTGCAGACCTAATTGTTGCAATTTCTGCTGACTACAGTCATATCCTTTCCCCAGCAACAACTAATGGTAAAAATTACATGCCAAGAGTTTCCGCTCTTTTAGATGTCGCTCAAATTTCTGATATCACCGCAATTGAGTCTAGCGATACCTTTGAGAGACCAATTTATGCTGGAAATTGTATTGCAACCGTTCAAAACAGCGACTCAAAAAAAGTTATCACTGTTAGAACGACTGCTTTTGATGCCGCACAAAATGATGGAAGTGCTGAGGTTGTTGATCTTCAAGAAAGCCATAACCTTGGAATCTCAGAGTTCATAAAAGAAGAAATTGCTGAGTCAGATAGACCTGAATTAACTTCTGCAGATGTAATTATTTCTGGTGGTAGAGGCATGCAAAATGGAGATAATTTTAAAATTCTGGAATCTGTAGCTGATAAATTAGGAGCTGCTATAGGTGCTTCAAGAGCAGCAGTAGATTCTGGTTTTGTTCCGAATGATTACCAAGTTGGACAAACAGGAAAAATTGTTGCACCAAACCTATACATAGCCGTTGGAATATCAGGAGCTATTCAACATTTAGCAGGAATGAAGGATAGTAAAGTTATCGTAGCGATTAATAAAGATGAGGACGCACCTATATTTCAAGTAGCAGATTATGGGCTGGTTGCTGACTTATTTACAGCTGTCCCTGAACTTGATGCAAAACTTTAATGTCAAATATTGTTGAAATCACAGAGGGCGCAGAAGAATATTTAGGTAATCTTCTAAAAGATTCTGAAGAAAAAGACACGAACATAAGAATCTTTGTCTCCGATCCTGGTTCAAATAGGGCAGAAACTTGCATAGTTTATTGCAAACCAGGCGAACAAGACCCAACTGATTTTTCTCAAACCTATAAATCATTTAATGTTTTTCTAGACGAGAAAAGTCTTCCATACCTTGAGGATGCTAAAGTTGATTACCATCCAGATAAATTTGGAGGTCAACTGACAATTAGAGCACCGAAATCAAAAACTCCATTTTTATCGGATGAAAGCTCCATTGAAGACAAGATTAATTTTTATTTACATAGTGAAATTAATCCTGCATTAGCATCGCACGGAGGTGAGGTTAGTCTGGTTGAAGTTCTTGATGACAATAAAGCGGTTCTTCAATTCGGTGGCGGTTGTCAGGGTTGCAGCATGATTGACGTCACGCTAAAAGATGGCGTTGAAAAAACTCTTATAGAAAATGTACCTGAAATTACCGGAATCATCGATTCAACTGATCATTCACATACAGAAAACGCTTATTTTAAATAATCATGCCTGAAAAGAATGTCTCATATGTTTTCAATGACACTGAGACAACAGGTTTAAACATCAATTTTTCTCAAATTATTCAAATTGGCTCAATTTTAACGTCTGAAAATTTTGATCAAATTGATACTATTGATGATGAATGTCAAATTTTGCCATGGATAGTTCCAGATCCTGGAGCATATTTCACTCATAAAAAGATTTCTACCCTCAATTCAAATTGCAACAAGACTCATTACGATCTGATAAAAGAGATCCACTCAACTTGGCAGCAATGGGCTGATTCATCGAATTTAGTGCACATAACTTATAACGGACACAAGTTTGATGAGGAATTGCTCAGACGACAATTCTATTGGTATTTATTGGATCCATATATAACTAATACTAATAATAACGGTAGAGCAGATATGTATGTATTGTTTCAGTTATTAGCAAATTTTTATTCTGATGAAATTAAAACAGGTAAAAATGAAAATGGTGATTTAAGCCTCAAACTGAGTGATTTAGCAGAAGCAAATGGTATTTCTGCTGAAGGAGCACATGATGCTTTAGAGGACTGTATCTTGATGGTTGAACTTGGAAAAATTATTAAGGACAAGGCTCCCGAAGCATGGAAAATTTTCATTCAAGGTTCATCTAAGAAAGGAAACTTAGATATATTAAGATCTGAAAAATTCTGCCTATTAGGTGAGGTGATACGCAGAAATAAATACGTTTATCCTATCTACCCATGCGGACAAAATAATTCGAATCAAAATCAAATAATTGTTTGTGATTTGTATTTCAATCCAGAAGAATTATTTAAACTTAAGGATCATGAACTTTTAGAACAATTAGGAACTCAAGGCGGAGCTTTCAAATTAGTTTCAATAAATAAAAGCATGCCAGTTACTCCCTTAAGCAGTATCTCTAAACCTTCATCATATCTTGATTTATCAATCAAAGAATTAACGAGAAGGGCAAATTTATTAAAAGAAAATTTCGAATTTTCAGAAAGACTCTCCGAACTTTTAATAAAAAAACAAAAAAGTTATCCGCCTCCAAAATATGTAGATCAAGCAATATATGAAAGGTTTCCTAGTGATTCAGACAGGCTTTGGATGGAAAAATTTCATATATCAACTTGGCAAGATAAAACAAAATTAAAGGAAGGATTTGAAGATAGCAGATACAGAGAATTAGCAGCTAGAATTATAGCTTTAGAGAAACCCGATTTATTATCTGATGATGAAAATGAAGATTTTTCTCAATTTATTAACGAACGATTATTCACAAAAGGACCTTGGCTAAATTTAAGTCAAGCTATACAAAAATTAGAAAAATACGATTCGGATGACTCAGATCATTTAAAGATTAAAAATGCACTTAAAGAACATCTTCAGAACTTAGAAAAAACTAACTCGGCTTAGTTATTAAAAGAAGTAATCCAAATTTTGGATGATCAAAATAATTAATTTCTCCCGATCTAAGTCTTCTAGATTCTTTTAATTGGAAAATAGGCATTAGCTCTTCTTCTTGTAAATTTGGCAGACTTTTCTTTTGTAATTCTAGACCTGTATTATTGAATAAATAACCTTCTATATTTGGATTAGTATTATCTGATTCTTCGATACTTAAGATTTCATCTTCTTGAATTTTTTCTGCTAAAAAAATCTCGATATCAGTGTGCAAATACCTTCCTTTGTAAGGTCTTAAAAAACCATAAATCCTTGAACCTCTTTCAATACTTGAATCAATAAAGATTTCAAATGAATTATCTTTTGTTGGTATAGGTTGATACCAAGATTGTTCCCCAATGAATCTAAAGTATCTACTTCTCCTGATGAGATCCTTAAATTCTTTCATTAAATTATCGTCTCTTTTATCTATCTGAAATATTTCTCTAGGAAACTCTCTTTTTCGAGTGATTATATTTTTTTCTATGGTCTTTTTTTGTGTTTCTTTCTTGATAAAAGGAATATCAATGGATTGGTTTTCTTTAGGAATTTCAAAATTTGTAGGGACGATATCAAAATTTGGATATTGGAATTCATCAAGAGCAACAAAAAATCTTTCAAAATTTACCTCTGGATTCTCAAAGTTTTCTTTTAAGTCCTCATCTTTTAAATACTTAATAAAAATTAAGTCAATTCTGTACTCATCATCGCTAAGAAAATCAACATCCAATTGATCTTGCTCAACCGAAATGAGGTTAAAAGATATCAAAAGAAGAAAAAAATTAGCTAGCTTCATCTAATTTTAGGTTAGATATTAAGGTCGAGAATGTATTTTGTAAAAATAAAATTGAATTATCTTCTTGAGGATTAAAAACTAATACGTTACTAGTTTTATTATCAGCCAGGATCGGAGATTCAGAATCAAACGTACATTCAATTCTTTTATTTGTACCTATTATTCTCTTAATCATCAGCGGCATAGAAATAATCTTTAGTTTGGTCAGTTCTATAAGGTTTTGGAAAGTTTTTGAAAATGGACCGAATCTATCAACAATTTCATCTTTTAAAATTTCCAATTCATTTAGTGTTTTACATTCTGCTAATCTTTTATACATTTCTAGTCTAAGTTCAGCTTGAGGAAGATAGTCGTTCTCTATATATGCTGGAACGTTCAAATTAATTGATGTATCTATGATTTTATCCTCAGGCATACCTTTCAATAAATGTTTAGCTTTTTTTATCATTTCACTAAAAAGATTTAAACCAACATCATGAACTAAACCGCTTTGCTTTTCTCCTAAGATTTCTCCTGCGCCTCTTATTTCAAGATCCCTCATTGCTAAGGCTAGCCCAGCATTAAAGGAATCCGTTGATTGCAAAGCTGTAATTCTATCTTTTGCTTTACCTTTTATATTTTTGAATTCATTGGTAAAAAAATATGCATATGCCTGTGTTGGAGATCTACCAACCCTTCCTCTTAATTGATGAAGTTGGGATAAGCCAAAATTATCTGCATCTTTCACTATAAGTGTATTTGCGTTGGGAATATCTATTCCACTTTCTATAATAGTTGTGCAGACAAGGACATCAATATTTCCCTCTTTAAAATTATCTAATATTTCCTTTATCTTTAGTGGATCCATTTGACCATGAACAATATCAATATTTTTTTCAGGAAATATTTGAGTTAATTTATATTTTTCTTCTTCTAACTTATGGATTCTATTGCAGACATAAAATGTTTGCCCACCTCTTAATGTTTCACGTCGTATTGCTTCCTTGATAAAAGACTTTGATTCTCTTGAAACAATTGTTTCAACCGGTTTTCTGCCATGAGGAGGAGACGCAATGATTGAAAAATCTTTTAAATCAGTTAAGGCTAGATTTAATGTTCGTGGAATAGGCGTCGCTGATAAATACATGACATCTATTTGTGCCTTTAATGATTTAATTTTTTCCTTTTGTTTAACTCCGAATTTATGTTCCTCATCAATAATTAAAAGACCAACATTATTGAAATCTAATTTATTGTTCATTAATGCATGAGTGCCAATCACAATTAGGTTAGGCTGATTCAAGATCTTTGAGTAAACATCTTTTTTTTCTTGAGTGGATAGATTTCTAGTTAATAAAACCACATCAACGTCGTATTCAGAAAATCTTTTTGTAAAGGTTTCATAGTGTTGCTCCGCAAGAATAGTAGTAGGGACCATCAAACAAACTTGAAAACCATTCATGTAAGAAATATACGAAGCTCTCAATGCCATCTCCGTCTTACCGAAACCAACTTCGCCGCAAATTAATCGATCCATCATTTTGGGAGAATTGAAATCGTTTATCAGAGAATGAGAACATTTAAGCTGATCTGGTGTAAGTTCATATGGAAAATTTTCAATAAATTTTTGAAAACCTTCTTTATTTATCTCCAATGGAGATCTTTTATAATTTGATCTTTTAGCTTCTGATTCTATTAATTCAGCAGCAAAATCATATGCTTTTTCAAATGTCTTTTGTTTTTTTTGATTCCATTTACTCTTTCTTATTGAGTCTAATTTTATCTCGTCCATTCCAATGTAAGCCGAAAGCAAATTCATAGAGTGAACAGGTAAATATATTAAATCTCCTTGATCAAATTCAATGATCAAACATTCCGTGTTGTTTAATTTTTTTAATCCTTTGTAAATTCCAATTCCATGATCTAAATGAACTACTTTAGAGTCAATTTCAAAAGCAATATTCTCGGTTATAGAAAATCTTTCATAAGAGTAATTGTCTCTTTTATCTATTTCATCTTTATTGTTCTGAATACTTAAAATTAAATTCTCTGAATTTAATGAAGAAATTTCATCTAAAGTATTAAATAAAATTTCAGGAGGTAGGGGAGGCCTGTCTAAGTCAAGTTTAAAGTCTTCATATCTCTCATTAATTAAGTCCCAGTATTCCGATAGATACTTTTTTGCCTCATTGATATAGATAAGTTTGTAATTTTTAAAATAATCTTTAAAAAAGGTTCTTTCATAAAAAAATAAAGGTAAATAATGTTCTAATCCTTCTAAATTTTTACCTTTCAAAATACTATCGAATACTGGTCCGTCTGACTGAAAGGTATTCCTCCAATTTTTTTTGAAGATATCAATCGATTCGTTTGTTAATTCGTATCCTTTAGCTGCAATACATTTATATGAATCAATTTCTTTAAATGTAATTTGATCTTCATTTTTGAAATACTTTATAGATATAACCTCATCATCAAAAAGATCAATTCTAATTGGTAGTTTTGAATTACTCGGAAAGATATCTATTACAGATCCTCTAACAGCGTATTGCCCATTCTTTACGACTAAATCTGCTCTTTCGTATCCGGAGTTAATTAAAAATTTTGTTAATCTGCTTAAATCAATTTGTTCATTTTTTGATATTTCAAATGTTTTTTCAAAAATATACTTTTTATCAAATAAAGGTTGAATGATTGATGATGCAGTGCAGGCAAGGCTAACTTCATCCTCTATTAATGATCTAAGAGTTTCAATGCGCTTACCTAAAAGCGATGGATCAGGAGAAAAATTATCATATGGAAGAATTTCAAGATCCGTTAAATCTTCTAGATCTTCAAAAAAAGAAGGATTAGATGCTTTATACCTCTCCAATTGGTATTTGCTTTCAAAAATTATTATATTTTTTTGATCTAAATTCATTAGTTTCTGCTTATTAAGATCCAGCTACATTGTGTATAATGACGTCGTCTATTTTGCCCTAAACTACAGAGGTGTTTTAATGAATTTATCATTTTCTAAAGAAGATCAAGAATTTCAACAAGAGGTTAGAAGTTTTATTGAGCAGAATTATCCTTCTGAAATTAAAGAGAAGCAAGATCAAGGTATTCCTTTAAGTAAAGAAGATACTGTTAAATGGCATAAAATCTTAAACGACAAAGGTTGGCTAGCAGTAAATTGGCCTGAAGAACTTGGCGGCACTGGATGGACAATTACTCAAAAACATATATTTCAAAATGAATTAGCTGCAGCTAATACACCTACGCTAATGCCTTTTGGTGTAAACATGTGTGGGCCAGTAATTTATACTTTTGGTTCCGATGAACAAAAGGAATTTCATCTTCCAAAAATCCTTAATGGAGATATTTGGTGGTGTCAGGGTTACTCTGAGCCAGGATCGGGATCTGATTTAGCTTCCCTGAAGACAAAAGCAGAAAAAAAAGGTGACGTTTATGTCGTTAATGGCGCTAAAACCTGGACAACTTTAGCTCAACATGCTGACTGGATTTTTTGTTTAGTAAGAACAGATGGAAGTGGAAAAAAACAAGAAGGTATAAGTTTCTTGTTGATAGACATGAAGACTCCTGGAGTAGAAGTTAAACCTATTATAACTATCGATGGAACTCATGAAGTAAACATGGTCTATTTTGATAATGTTGAAGTTC
>LUMI01000083.1_pt1 | contig 32848 bp, 55 predicted proteins | sample 729681 | NCBI WGS metagenome assembly LUMI01 (sample SAMN03860267, study PRJNA289734) | marine metagenome | biome: seawater column; feature: ocean; material: water; isolation source: Red Sea water column Station 34 - depth 10m | place: Saudi Arabia: Red Sea | collected 2011-10-15 | depth 10 m
AGCAGTAAATCCGTCTGCTACTATCGCCCTACCCCATTCACCACAGAAGCTCAGTACTAGAGGAATACTGAAAAGTAAAGTCAGCCATTCATCTTTCCACGAGGACTGTGATGCCCTCATAGCAGCTAAGTCCCAATCTATCTCGCCTGTTGCTTCTTTCATACGAATGGTAGCTTCAGCCTTTTGTATGGCTGTTTTACCTTCTATGTAAGAAGATGCTAGACTAGATACAGAACTTAATATTGTACCTAGCATTATACGCAGTCACAATCATCGTGGCACTTCTTGTTCCACAATGCACACCACAATCTTTTAAAATACTTTCTCATCGTTCTTCTCTCTCCATTCTCTTGGGTTCTGATTTCTCTGCTCCCATCCATATGGCGAAACTGCCTGTCATTGCTCCAGTAATCACGGATATTAATCCTGCTTGTTGTGTGGTCAACTCTGGCTGACTCAAAGCCCATTCTATACAACGAATGTAAACTCCTGTCATCACTAGCATCATAAGTCTTGGAAGTATTCGCCATCTGTCAAGTGTCTCTGGAGTCATGCTTTTTCTTCTTGTCTTTGAAGGCTGATTGGTCGTGTCGTGGATCTTTAGCTTGCTCTATTACTTTATTTATCCAATCACCGTTGCCACCTGTGTTACGACAATACTCACATCTATCATCTTCTATGTGATGCCCACAAACTTCACATGTAGGCTCGTACAACACTAGGTTGGTTCTCCTCGTTTGCCACCCTCTTGCATAAATAATTTTACTGTTTCTTCAGGAACACACATAATCTGCTCTGGTGGTCTGTTGCCATACTCTTTAATTAAAGCTCGTGCAAGCTTAAACGGATGATCCCCTATAAATCTCTGACACATGACTGAACTGTGAAAGTGTCCATGATCTAATGGGTTATTAAATATAAATACATCTTTTGTTCCATCTGTATATACACCAGACATCACTGCTACTATAAACCACGCTTTAACTATCATTGTCGAAATACCCTATATTATGTAACTTTTCTATAACTTCTCGTTTTCTTAGCAATATTTTTAGGTTGCTTAACGAATTGTTTTCCTGCTGCTTTGCCTTTTCTCTTAGCTCTAGTTGTCGCTGCGTACTCTTGGGGTGATAGAGCCTTGATTGCAGCTGTTGGAAGATACCTCTCTCCAGTTTTCCCACTGGGTTTACCACTTTTTGTCCTCCATTTTTGTTTTGTCCACGATTTAAGACTTCTTTGGCTTTTTGCTAGTGCCATTTTTTGCCTTTCCTGCCACATTTAGGGCTATAGCTACAGCTTGTTTCTGTGGCTTACCCTCTTTTTTCAGCTTTCTTATGTTATAGCTAACAGTTTTACTAGATTTACCTTTTTTTAGTGGCATTTTTCTTTGCTTTACTTGGTAATATACCTTTATTTACTGCTCTTGCTCTTTCGCTGAACCCTAGTTTTCTTCCTTGTTTTACTTTGCGTCTTATTGTCTCCAGTTTTGCGACCATGTGCTTTCCTTAACTGCTCTTTCGCTTTCCTTGCAAGGGCAGCTTGTTCAGCTTTTCCTGCAAACCTAGCTCGTTGTTCAAGAACGGTGAGGATTTGGATCTTCCTCGCATAGGGTTTGTTAATTCTTTTAACTTTCGCAATAGTTTCTTTTGCATCTTTTACTGTCGCATACTTTATACTTACGGTATCTTTGGGATTTTCATCCGTATATAGCCGTCTATCACTGCCTTTCGGCTTTTTGCCTGTTCCTACTTTAGGATCAGCCATTAGGACCTATAGCCCCCACCTTTTCTTTTATATTCAGCAGCCAATAACTGAGCTTTTCTAGCACTCCACTGTCCGGGATTACCACCTTTTGACCCTGCTTTGATTCTGTTGAACAGATTCTTTCGCATTGTGGGCTTCGTGTAGTTACCTGCCTTGTTTACAGTGCTACCTTTGCTCAGTTTTAATGCAGATAAAGTCTTTGCTTGGTTAGTGTGGGTCTTTGCAGACTTCTTCAAACCTTTTACAACTTTATTTACCTTGGCTTTGTTTGCTGTAGTTTTTGTCATTACTTCATTTCTTTCGGTTTACGCAAAGGAGCTTTTACTGTGACCATTTTTTTGCCACTCTCCTTTTTCATATCCTCCAGTTGACCTTCAGCAACGACTCGCTTAACGAGTTCGTCTATAAGTTTTTGATCGGCTTCTCTTATGACTTTATTCATTTCTCGTTTAGCTTTTGCATCTGTAGCGTACTTTGCTACTGCTCCAGTTAAAGCTGCAGCCCCAACTGTTTTTGTAACTCCAGCAGCTTTAGATGCTCGTTTTCTAGTTTTGCCTACAGTGATACCTGCTTCTTTAGACTTTCTTCCGGGGCTTGTTTTTCTAGCTCCAAAGAACTTCTCAAGTAAAGAAGGATTTTTATCTTTCAATACTTGTTGTGTTAAGTTAGAAGTCTTCTTTCCCTTAGGAACACTGTCTAATCGCTTACCACCATATTTTTTTATGGCCAATCTAGCTAAATCTTGTGCTGCTTTGGAAGTGCCTACCCTGTAGATAGTTTTTCCAAGCATCACGATACCGATGTAAGGTAAAACCATTATTACCTCCTATTAAATTTTTACTAGCTTATAGCCTAACTTTTTAGCTTCTGCTCGTAGTTTAGCAAGAGTCATTTTGCTTCCAGCTTTTCCACCTTTAGCCATACCCTTCTTTTTCATTGTAGCACCACCGTAAGCGTAGCCCTTCTTCTTCATGCCACCACGAGCCATGCCCTTCTTTTTCATCATAGAAGCTCCACCTCGTGCCATACCTTTTTTCTTCATTTTAGTTTTATTGCCATGCATTGCCATCGTTTTGATCCTCCTCTTTGGCATACAGATTGTTGAACACTCTGCCTGTATCCCAGACGTATTCAAACTCCTGTTTAGAATGGAACACTCTTTGACTTGGTAAGAAGTCTGGTGATCCTGTCCCTGTTTCAAACCACGCAGGGTGTGTTACTCGTACTCTGTTATTAGGCAACGCAACAATGTTGCCTGTATATTCCCCTGCGTTCATTAGCTCCAGAACGTGACTCTGTTTATGTTGAGCAGGATCATCGGCTATTTCACTGTTGGTATAGTCTACAGTAAAATAATATTTGGCAGGAAAAAACTCTCCGTCTACTTTAGCAATCCAAGGGGCTGGAGTTGCTCTGTTGATTACATAGACACTGTGATCGTGTGACATACAATCCCAAGGCTGTGCAATATATGGTGGTAACTCTTTTGCCCATTCGTCTACTGGTGTGTCACCAACTAGTGCTGTTATGGGCATCCTCGCCCACATTGCACCACCATGTATGTTTTCTTCATCGTCATCATCAGCTTCGTAGCCAGTGAAGATCACTTGAAAGCTGAGACATCTGTTCGGCATTGTCGTTACGGCCACAACCATAGCGTGTAAGAACTCGCCATGATATCGTTGAAAATTTGTTGTATACTCTCTTCGTACCCACGCTTTGAAGTAGGGTACGTTACTTTGTAAATAAGACACTCGTTACTTTCTCCTCGGTTTCCTCGCAGGTTGCCGTGACATATTTTTTTTGGCAGAGACAACACGTAGGTTAGAACGTCTGTTGTCGGTAGGACGCATGTTCTTGTGGTCAACTTGCTTTTTATCGCCTACCTTTACTTTGCCTTCGTTCATTAGGATTCTTCTCGCCCTGTTTCTTGCAGCACGAGCTTCTCTCCTTTTGGGTAATCCATCGTAGGTTGCGTATTCCTTTTTGTAGTTTCTACGCACTTATCTTTTCTTCTTTTTGGCTGCACCACCTTTGTTCATGTAGCCCATTTTATTTCTCACAGGAGTTGGCAACTTCTTGAGTCCCACTTGATCTGCTGTTGGTTTCTTGAGTGCAGCAGTTCCGATGCTGGCCTTTATTACACCACCTTTAGCTCTTCTACTAGGACCTTTACGTGTTGGCCTTACACCCATCTTTAATATGGCAAAAAATTCATTTGCGTAGGCTTTGTTAGACATCTTGTCTTTATTTTTAAGAAGTTTTAAAGCTCTCTCATACTGGGGATTTACTTTAGCTTTGTGTTCTGCCATTTTTTTCTTCCTCTTGTAACCATCCTTCGGCTATCATAGCAGCTTCAATGTGCTGCAGGGAGTATGATTTTCCAGTACGAGCTTCAATAGCTTTACGTACATAGAAGACATCACTGTGGGGGATATGTAGCTTATCGACATTGTTGGTACGAATAGCTTCATAGAAATGCTCTATTACATTGTCTGTGTATAGTTTTACAGATTTTTTACTCATTGTCAAGGATTATTTTATTTTTACGTATATTTAAGTTTACTTACATTTAAGTGTTTATATACATTTAAGTAAATATACATTTATACTGTATCACTTAAAGTGACATCTTAGTTATACACGATTTCTGACCTCTTGTCAATAACTATTTTATGACATCTTAGTTTATTAGGTGTCGGCAATTTGACTATTAACATTGTGGTTAACACTTTAAAATCCTAATCTGTGTATTTGTCCAAGCACATATACGCTACGCCCCGGCATGGCACTGGCCTGTGTGCGTGTTTCAGTCAAAAGCAACCGGATTTTTGGTAATAGTTGAGCTGGTGCAATAAAAAATAATAAAATAAATCACCAGCATTTAAGATTCTTTATATTTTATTAGCTCATTTAAAATTGTTTTAGTTGTTATGTTATCAATTAACAAATTTAGAGATTCAAAAAAGAGCTGGAATATTTTTGAGCTGGAAAATAGAACGGCCTATGCATTTACAGTATTAAAGAAAAAAATAATACGTGGTATGGTTTGTTCCTGATTCGTTCTCATTAAAAAACTACAAATAAATGAAAAATTAATAATGTGAATAAGTTTAATAATTGCACAAAAAATAGGCAATAACTATGCAAGCTGTTACATAAAAGCCACAAAAAAGCAGCAATTTAAAAAAAAATGCATGGTGTCAAATTTTTATGCTATTGACAAAAAATTTTCTCATATAGAGTAAAAGAAATCTTAACAAGTCATATGAAAGGAAAAATCATGACAACATTGCAGAAAACATACGAAGCACATTTAAAAGCAAACGCTGGTAATTTTAACAGCGATCTATTTGAAGATTTATCTTTAAGAAAAGAAATGATTGCTTTGCACATTGCCAGCAATCCAAAATTGAAAGCTTCACTAGATAAGCAAAACGTGTCTTATGGTGTTCAAGCTGGTAATTCTAATGACAAGCTTTTAGAAGCTAATTATGAGCTGGTGCAAATTGCACGTGGTAAAGTTGAGCAAACAGTTGATTTTGTAAATACCGTAGACGCTGGAATAAAGCGTATTACAACAACTGGTGATTATTTAGGTAAAGAGCTATTGAGTGACGATATAAGCTATTCAAGAGATAGGTTAACAAGAGCTTTAGACAATATTCGCTGGATCAAAAAATATTTACCAGCTGCGATTGTTGAAAGAGTTTTTAAGGATATTGAGAGCTATCAAAAAAGAGCTACAAATATTCTTGAAAGTTTAAAGAGTAAGTAAGTAAACAAATTTTAATTTTTAACATAAGGAAAATATTATGAAAAATACAAAAGCAAAAATTTACACTAACCTAGTTATTATTTTCAACGATAAGAAAAGAGTAGTTTATTCTTTTATATCTAATAACGACGGCACACGTGGTTTCAGATTTAACGTGTTAGGTTTAAAAGGTTTTGCACGTTTTAGAAAAGGCTGGAAGAAAGCTAATCCAGTTAATGTTGTTAATAACTCATATAGACAATTTCACTTGTCATTCATAACAATAGCTTTTGAGAAGCGATCTAATCCAGTGAAGCTATCTAAAACTTTTGCTAAAGCCAGATAGTAAATTAATTTTACCATGGTGTGCTGGCCTATTTTGGCTGGCATACCAGCAAACAAGGAAAGAAAAAAAAAATGTCTTATGATTTTAATGATTCACTAGCAGCTTGCGAAAATGTTTTGAAATACAACTATTCAAAAGATTGGAACGATAAACCTACATCACTAGAATATAAAATTGAAACGCTGGAATATTGCCAAGTAAGAATAGATGATGTTGAAGAACAATTTAATTCTAAATGGTTTTTGTCTTTAGATAGTGAAGATAAAGAATTTTATGAAGACTACAAAACAAGATTAAAGAGTATTAAAGAAAAAGTTATTACTGAAACAATCAAATTAGGAAAGTAAAAAAATGATAGAGATATTAAATATAATTTATAGCAGCAATTTTATTTTAGGTTATGCCACGTTTACGGCCATAATGATTTTATTAATGGTAGTTTTAACAATTCACGATTATATCCAAACTATGAAACCATTTTGGAAAATAGAAAAGAAATATAAAGAATTAAGAAAAGGAATTAAATAATGCAAGCAATACATATTTCTAAAATGACTGGAAAGCTGGAAAGCTTAAAGGCCATTTCAACTAATACAACTACAAACGAATTTTGTATTAAGCAATTTCTATCTGATAAAGATACGATATGTAAAAACTGTTATTCTCATATTATGCTCAATAGCTACCGTAAAAACATGCAAGCGTGTTTGCAGCGTAACAGCGATTTATTAAGCAGCAGCATTTTACACCAGCAGCAATTGCCTACAATATTAGATTTATACTTTAGGTTTCAAGCTCATGGGGAATTGATAAACGATATCCATTTTATAAACTTAATTAATATTTGTTTAAAAAATCCATTAACAGTATTTGCTTGCTGGACAAAAAGAAAAGATATTGTGAACAAGGTTTTTAAAACTATGGATAAACCAAAAAACCTAATACTAATATTTTCTAATCCTATTAAATCAAAAATAATGCAGCGTATACCTAAACATTTTGACAAGACATTTAATAATGTTTTAGAGCATGAAAATGTTGAGCTGCAAAATTGCACAGGCCAAAAATGTAAAGACTGTTTAGCTTGTTATAAATTTGATACAACAACAACTATTGTGGAAAAGGTTAAAAAATATTAGTCATGAAAAAATTTATTAGAATTGAAAAACTAAAAAAGTTTTTTGAAAAAAAAGAGCTGGCAAAAACAAAAACTTTAAAACGAAAACACCAGCGACATATATAATTAAAATTAAATTAAAATAAAAAATATTTTGCAAGGCTATTGACTTTGCTGCCCATTAGCGTATAACTGACATATAAACAATTAACAACATAGGAAAGAAAGACGATAAATATGAAAGATAACGTAATAAGAATAGGATTAGTATACATCGACATGGATGGCGTTTTGGCCAATTTTTTCAAAGCTTTAGCCAGACTGTATGGCCTACAGCATTGGAAAGATATTCCCTCAAGTGAAGACACAGTAAAGAGATTATCTGGTACAGATTTTTTCTACACACTAGAACCATTTGAAACCACCAAGCAGCTCTTATGGGACGTACACAAAATGACCAAAGGTGAGTGGGCAATACTTAGCACACCTCTCAGAGGAGATGAAAAGAATAGCAGTTATTGGAAGAATAGATGGCTGGACAAAATACTAGACGATAAAGACTTAATCGGAGTATACCCAAAGAGTAGACACTACTCACATCATAAGTTCTTATACGCAAAAAATGCCTACAAGCAACCAAATCTTCTGGTAGACGATAGGCCACACAACCTCACAAAGTTCATTGAGCAAGGTGGCATAGGCATCCGATACCAAGCAGACGAGTCGAGCTACAAAAAATTAATCACTAAACTAGAAAAGGAGTTATCATGATATTAAATAGAAAAATAGTGAAAGACCTACGAGAAACCTTACAAAGTCACTTACTTAAAAATATGAATGATTTTGAAATTACTGTAGGCAATGCAAGTTTTTCCGACACAGAGGTTACCTACAAGCTGAATCTTAGGCTGAAAGGTGCAGAGAGCAGAGAAGAGAGAGATTTAAGGGTGTTTGGAGAGATGGACGGAGTTGATACCACAAAAATAGCTGACGTTTATGGCATCAAATATAGCCTTGTAGGATACAACAGAAGAGGTAGAATCAGACCATACATAGTCAAGAATCTGGACAACAATAAAGACTACACGTTCACTACAGATATGGCAAAGAAGTTTTTTGGAAAAGGAGAAGTAGCATGAGAGCAATACTAATTGACCCATTCGCCAAAGAAATCAAAGAGATTGATTATGATGGTGATTATAAAAAGATATACGAACTCATAGAGTGCAAGACATTTGATGTGGTCAACGTCCCAAGTGGTAACGATGGCATCTATGTTGATGACGAGGGATTGTTTGCACCAAAACAAGCATGGTTTACCTACCGATTCAATCCACATCCAATGCACCAGAATATGCCATTAGTAAATAAAGCATTGGTTATAGGTTGCGATGAAGAGGGCAACTCGACAGAAACGACAGATACTGTCAATGCTATCAAAGGCCGAATCACTTGGGGAATGGTAAGATAGTGGATATATATTACGAAATAGGGTTGACGATTGACGGTAAAGCTGGAGTGTTACATGTTGACAACAGTTTTACAAAAATTCACGATTCAACGTCAGCCCTCAAGTGGGTTATTGAAACAATACTTGACACAGACCCACAAGCAGATATAGAAGTTGATTTTGTAAAAGAATATAAACCGACATTACATTAAGGGAGTTTTATTATGAATAGATTTATTATAGATTATGACGTTGTGAGCATCGCACAGGGACTATGTGACCAGCATATCGTGAAGATGCCATTGGAAGAAGCACAGATGCTCTGTACAGCTTTATGGCATCACGCACCAGAATACGCAGAGGAGAATGATTTATATAAGCCTGTTCATCAAAAGCATCCTTGCACTCTCTGGGCGATGCACAGTAGAAGTAATTATGAATATGCTTATAGCTTGTATTGTGCCATGCTAGGAGAGTACCACCACAGATATAACAAATGGCATGGTGCTGGTAAACATAGTATTGCTTTATCTAAAGGTGGCCAGTTCCTACCAGAGTTAGGCATTACAAAGCATCCACAATGCTTTTCAGGACATGACCATTTAAAAACAGATGAGTTCTTGCCAGTTCGTGCCTATCGCAAGTTCTATTATGTAGACAAGATGAAGTTTGCCAGATACAACAAGGGCAGATATATGCCAGAGTGGTTAAGTGAAATGAGGATTGACAATGCCGAAAACGTACTATAAAAAAGTGAAACCAGCCAAGCCACGCAATCCAGTTTTTTCAAACATGGTGCAGCGAAAAACCATGACGATAAACGACAAGCGTGAGAAAGCTGCTAAACGTAGACATCAACATGAGATGTTTCAAGCTAAACTTTTGAGAAAGGAGATTAAAAATGAAGATAACCATTGAATCAGAAGATAGAGTAGACTTACTCAAATATATTAACATGCTTAGAGAGTTTAACTGCAATACATCGGAGAAATTACCTATCTCCTACGAACACATTTGCGAGATAGAGTCTCTCATGTATAAACTAGCAAATCTATTACAGTTTGAGCAGCCAGATAGAGGTGGCTGGTATATTAACTACCGTCTTAAAGAAGAGCTAGAAGAGGAGAAAAAGAATGACAACTAAACTTGTACAATATGCAGTAGTGTTTGAACCCTTTGAAACAGAGGGACTAGAATACGTAAAGCAAGGGTGTGGAGCTATGTGGACAGACCAGAGTCCAGTTAAGGTGTTTGACACCCACGAAGAAGCACAGAAAGAAGCAGACAAGTGGAACACAGGACAGGTGGTGCAGTATGGATGATGATGATGTAAAACAACAAGCCTTGGAACAGGCACAGCAAGCCTATGGATTATTCATATGGTTTGTGAAGTGGTTCAGCTACATTATGATAACATTAATTGTTATAATGTTTATGAATAACTGGTTTGATGATGGCACAGGCAGTATGTTTATGCCAGACGAAATATATGAAGATCAATATGACCCACAGGGTCTTAACAAAAAGAAAGGGATATAAATGCCAAAGTATAAAGTTAGTTTTGAATATGAAACAGAGGTAGAAGCAGACAATGAAGAGGATGCCATACTTCATGTAGGAGAGAATTGGACATGTGAATACATAGGTTCAGAAGCAATAGCAGAGGAGATTAAAGATGACTAAATACAAAGTAACAGCAACGATGGATGTAGGGTATGTAGCTGAAATTGAAGCTGAAAACATAGAGAAAGCGTGGGAAATAGCCAAGAATGGTGACGGAGATTGGGTCAAGGCAGATACTGGACACGATTGGACAATAGAATCAATAACAAGGGAGATTAAAGATGACTAGAGAAGAATTTTGGGAGTGGCTTGCCACTTGTCCGACACATAAGTATGAGTCAACAACTCACATAGAAAATGAATCGGATTTTGGTTATATAACTGTAGTTTTTAAAGTACAAGAGGAAGAGAATTTAAGAGAAAAGAATTTACGAGATGGATTGTTAAAACATTTAGCCATGAAAATAGAGGAGGATAAAAATGAAAGCATATCACAATAAAGGATTTGGCATAGCATTTTTTGTAGTGTTCTTGCTGCTTGTACCTCTGCCCATACTATCGCTGTGGGCAGTTGACGGTCAAGATTGGGTTGATAGATTTACTACAAAGTATTTCTCGCCTTGGCAGTCTGAATGTTGGGAAACAGCCAAGCATGAACGAGTCTGCAAGGGGGACAATCAATGCAAGTGGTTTAGGAACTTCTGTCATGACTGAGGGACAAGTATTATTATTAACAATAGCATTTGTCATAATCATAACTTTATTGACTAATGCAGTCGTAGGGATATTCATATGAGTAAGTACAATAAGCATAAGAAAACCAGAAAAGAGATTCTGACGGACTTGCTGGTGGCCATCGTATGTATAACAATAATTGGTGGGATGTTAGTCTATGCCCACTTTGATATAGCGAGGATAGTAAACGGATGATATTAGAAACAGCATTTATGTGTATGGCATTGAACATATACCACGAAGCAAAGAACCAATCTATGCTAGGGCAGATAGCCGTAGGGCAAGTTGTCATGAATAGGGTGGAAGACAGACGTTTTCCAGACAATGTATGTGATGTAGTGACGCAAGCTGTCACATACAAGGGTACAGATAAGCCTGTTCTTCACAAGTGCCAGTTCAGTTGGTATTGCGATGGCCAGAAAGACGAGCCTAACTTTGACAGCGAAGAGTGGTGGAAAGCACAAGAATATGCGTCCATTGTTCTATCTGGCACGATAGTTCTGGATGTCACAGAGGGAGCTACACATTATCATGCAACCTACGTGCGTCCAGCATGGGCAAAGACTAAGACAAAGACAACTAGAATCGACAGACATATATTTTATAGATGGGAAAGGTAGGTTTATATGCGATATGTACAGAAAAGAATATTGGGTGACGGAAAAGCACACTACAGATTCAATCCACCACAATATTTAGTGGACGAGGGAATCGTAGCACGAATAGAGCTGGGTACAGACGTTCCAAACGTCAAAATATTGGCAAACAATCTTAATAAAACTATTGATGAATACAGAACAAACAAGAAACAAATACAGAACATAAAAAGAACAAGCACTCTGTCTGATTTAATTGACAGTTACTTTTTATCTAATGATTTCAATATGTTACGAGATAGTTCTAAACATGATTACAGATATTTTTTAGAAGTTTTGCGAGGGACTTCTGGCTCTAAAAAGTTTATGGCCATCACAAGCAGAGATGCAAAGGTATCTTACGAGAGATGGGTAAACAGAGGAGTGACTTTGGCGAATCATGTATGCTCTTGTGCGTCAATCGTGTTCAATTATGCCATTAGCATGGAGTATACCACGTTCAATCCCTACAAAACTGTCAAACGTAGGCTGCCCAAGAAAAGAAAAGTGGTTTGGTCGCAAGAAGATGTCAAAAAAATGCTTGACTTTTGTTACGAGGACTTCAAATACCGAAGCATTGGTCTTATAGTGCAGATGGCTTACGAATGGTGTCAAAGAATTGGCGATATGCGAGTTTTGAAGTGGGAAAATGTGGATTTACATAGAGGACATCTATATTTAGAGCAAAGTAAACGTAGAGCAGTAGTATTTTTACCAATATCAGACGGTCTGACTGTCATGCTGAAAGAACAGAAAGAAGATTTTGGCTTTCAACCCTACGTGTGTCCCAAAATAAAGCCTGTACAGGGCGAATACAAGCCTTATGGTATGTATGAAGTCGGAATGTTGGCAAGGCGAGTCATGAGAAGAATAGGACTGTCTGACGAGCTGCGACTCATGGACTTACGCAGAACCGGAGTGACTGAGATGGTTGATGCTGGTGTAGATATAAGCCAGATCATGTCTGTTACAGGCCACACAAACATAGGGTCGGTACAACCATACATAAAAAATACATTTACAAGTGCAAATAATGCTTTGACAACCAGAACGAATCATGTTAAAAGCATTTTAAATGCCGACACGGAGAGTGATACATTATGATAAATGATATATACAGTTTAGTGTTAGGACTAGATTTACGTAACGGAGAAACTAAGCGTATGGACTGTCCTAATTGTAAAGGATACAAAACTTTTACAGCTACCAACAATATGGGTAGCCTTGTATGGAATTGTTATAAAGTGTCTTGTCCTGTGTCTGGTGGTGTTCGTGTCCAGCTCACATCGGAAGACATCAAAAGGTCTTTGGGTTTCGCTGTAGAGGAGTTGGACAACGCTGATTTTACCATGCCAGAGTACATTGTGCCTTACAACGGACAGCCAGAGATGACTAGATTTGTTGAGAGGTTTGGCCTGTCTGCACAGGATTTAGAGTATGATGTAAAAGATAATCGTGCTGTCTTTCCTATATTCAAAGATGGCTATGTTGTTGATGCTGTAGGTAGAAGTTTAAGAAATAGCTTGCCTAAATGGAAAAAGTATGGTAAGAGTGGGTTGCCGTTTTCTTATGGGTTAGGGAAAGTGGCAGTCGTTGTCGAGGACTGCATTAGTGCTAGTGTAGTTGGAAGAGGTGAATTTGTGGGTGTTGCTGTGTTGGGTACATCTCTTTCTGAATCACACAAAAAGTATCTATCGCAGTTCTCGACTGTAATAGTAGCACTTGACCCAGATGCCTTGCCAAAAACTGTAGCGTTTAGTAAAGAGTTAAGAGGACATGTGAATGATGTAAAGGTTTTACGTTTGACAGATGACTTAAAGTACCGTAATGAGATAGACATTAAAAATTTAAATAGAATGGGAGACACAGCATGGAATTAAGTTTAGTCAGAAGTTTGATGGACAGAACCTTTTACGATGAACACAGAGGTGCAAGATGTCCAGACAGATTGTTTAGTAAAGATGTACGAAAAATAAAAGGTGCGATTGACAAAGCGATGTACAACTACGAAAGAACCGTCACACCAGACGAGATTGAAGCGTTGTTTATGGCCAACAATCCTACACTAACAACTGCACAGAAAGGTGCATATGGAGATTTATTCAAACGGATTAAGAAAGAGAATCCTTTGGGTAATGATGTGGCACAGGAAGTCTTATCAAAGTTATTCCAACAAGTTGTGGGAGAAGACATTGCCAATCTAGGTTTTGATTATGTAAATGGTTCGCAGACTAGCCTTGAGCCTTTACGCAATATCCTTGAGAGTTATGGTGATGATTTCACACCCAACCTTAACGTAGAGTGGGATGATATGGATGTAGACACTTTGCTGCAGAAAAACGATATGGAAGCCAGATGGTCTTTCAATATACCGTCCCTTACTAGGGTCGTTGAGGGTGTCAACGATGGACACCTCATTGAAGTGGGTGCTAGACCTAACACAGGTAAAACGTCTTTTCATGCGAGTTTGATTGCTGGAGTAAATGGTTTCGCAAGGCAGGGTGCTAAGTGTGTCGTGCTTTGCAATGAAGAGGGCAGTCACCGTGTGGGTCTACGCTACCTCACTTCTGCTACTGGTATGGACAAGTACCAGATAAAAGAGAATCCTAGCAAAGCAAAGGAGTTGTATGCACCAATACAGAGGAACGTCAAGCTACGTGATGCTACTGGCAAGGACATGTCTTGGGTTGAGAGTGTATGCAAGTCTTACTCACCAGATGTCGTTGTTCTTGATATGGGTGATAAGTTTGCTAAGACACAAGGCTTTGCTCGACAGGATGAAGCTTTGAAAGCTAATGCTGTTCATGCTCGTATGATTGCCAAGCAGCATAAGTGTGCCATATTCTATATGTCACAGTTATCTGCTGAAGCAGAGGGCAAGGTTGTGCTTAACCAAGCCATGATGGAAGGGAGTCGTACAGGAAAAGCAGCAGAAGCTGATCTAATGATTTTGATTGCAAAAGATGCACCTGTAAATAAGAAGAGTGGCGATGATGATGGTGGTGAAGAAAGCACACTGCGACATATCAATGTGGTCAAGAATAAATTATCTGGATGGCATGGCCGTATTGTTTGTGATTTAGATTACAAAACAGCGAGGTACACAGCATGATGAATTTAGGTTTAGATAAATTTACTAAAAAAGACTTGCCTAACTTAGAGTCTAAACTTACAATAGCCAAGTTTAATTTAGCTAAATGTGACGAAGATAATTATCATAAAGACCTTTATTCAAATCATTATGAGAGAGATGTTAGAAGAATAGAAAAATTAATATCCTTGATACATGAAGATTTAGAAATAGAAGATTATAAATCTGGTCTTGTTTTAATAGACAAAAAATTTGTTGTATCCTTGATAGATAATAACTGGAGAGTTTTAAATAAAAATACGTGGTATAAACACAGAGATATTAAGCATTTTGTGAACAACTATATAAGAAAGGACACAGCATGACAAGATTCGGTGGTAAATTTTCAAATAAATTATTCGGTGAAGTAAAACTAGAAAGAAAAAAGTTTGATGGTACTTGTAGGTATTGTGGAACTACCCTCGTATTAGACGATAACTGGAACGATTACTCAAAGAGAAATGGACATAAGTTATGTGCTTCTTGTAAAACTAAAGAGAACTCTGGCAGAATGTTTGTTAATGGTAAGTATGTTTCTGTTCATCACCCTCTTTATAAAGCAGGACACTATAAATCTTTTAATGATGCAGCCTTTTCTTCTTTGAAAAATTATGATAAGTGTAAGTCTGGTTATGTGTACGTGGTGTCTAATCCTGCTTGGGAAGGATGGTATAAAATAGGTAAGGCTGTTGATGCAGAGGACAGATGTAAAGGATACCAAACATCCAGTCCTTTCAGAGATTACGTATTAAAATATCATAAAAAGTTTAATGACAGAAATAAAGCAGAAAAAATAGCACATAGAAAAACACGTAAATTAGCTATTGAAAATAATGCAGAATGGTTTAAGCTATCATTAGACAATATAATTAATATAATAGATGGGATAAAAAATGAAGTTAGTGCTTGATATAGAAAATACAGTTACAAAAAGAAATGGTCGCACACACCTAGACCCTTTTGAGAAAAACAATTCTCTTGTTATGGTGGGCATGAAAGCAGACTTTGGTGAGACAATAATTACATTTGACCACAGCGAGAAAGAACCTACAGAAAATGGTAGGGATATTGTACAGGCAACGCTGGACAAGACTTCAGTTCTTGTGTGTCACAATGTTGCACACGATCTTGTTTGGTTGTGGGAGTCTGGTTTTAAATATGATGGTATTGTTTTTGATACAATGCTGGGTGACTATGTTTTGCAAAGAGGACAGAAGAAACCTCTATCGTTAGAGATGTGTGCAGAGAGATACAAGCTGGACACAAAGAAGCAAGATACACTAAAAGAATATTTTAAGAAAGATTATTCTGTGCGTGACATACCTCATGCAGAACTATCTGAATATTTGATAGCTGACTTACGTGCTACAGATCAGTTGGCCGACAAACTATTCCAGAGATTGTCCGGGGATGATGCTGGCCTAATGAACACAGTAAGTCTTACAAACATGGTGGCTGTTTGCCTGTGTAAGATATATAGGGATGGCTTCTCTGTAAACTACGTTGAGCTGGAAGAGGTGAAGCAAGAGTTTGAAGCAGAGAAGAAAACTTTGATACAAGACCTAAACACACAAGTTAGAGAACTTATGGGCGATGTTCCTATAAATCTGAATAGTCCAGAGCAACTATCATGGGTGATATATAGTCGTAAACCAAAGGACAAGAACGATTGGTCTAGCTGCTTCCACAATAGAATGGATCACGAATCTTTTAGTAAAAAGATACGAGCAAAAGCTGAAACAATATACAAGAAGAAAGCATTTAGATGTGAATCTTGTGACGGCAAAGGTTTTATACAGAGGATTAGAAAAGATGGCAAGCCTTATGCTAAAATGTCAAAGTGTTCTGTCTGTGACAGTCAAGGATTTATTTACAAACAGACCTCAAAAGAGATAGCAGGTTTGAAGAGACAGCCTTGTAACTCAAGATGGGTAAGCCATAGTGGGTTCACTATCAACAAAGCAAACATAGAAACTCTGGAGAACAAAGCTAGAAGAGAGGGCGATGCTGATGCCGAAAGATTCTTAAAGAATATAAGAAGGTTGTCTGCAGTAGAAACATATCTGTCCAGTTTTGTAGAGGGTATTGCAGACCATGTTAAGCTTGATGGTAGGTTACATGTTAGATTATTGCAGCATCGCACCTCTACAGGGCGATTTAGTGGAGCAGACCCTAATATGCAAAACATGCCTAGAGGTGGTACGTTTCCTGTGAAGAGAGTGTTCGTATCTCGCTGGAGTGACAAGGGTGGGCAAATATTGGAGTCCGACTTTGCACAGCTAGAGTTTAGAGTTGCCACATTCTTGTCCCAAGATAAGACAGCCATGCGAGAGATAGCCAATGGTGTAGATGTTCATGCGTATACAGCTAAAGTTATTAGTGAAGCAGGACAGCCTACGACAAGACAAGAAGCTAAAGCACATACGTTTGCACCTCTATATGGTGCGACAGGGTATGGCAGAACGACAGCAGAAGCTGAATACTATGAACAGTTTACAGATAAGTATGACGGTATAGGTGCGTGGCATGAGAGCCTTGCAGATGAAGCTATAAATACTTTGAAGATACGTACTCCGTCTGGCAGAGAGTTTTCTTTTCCAGATGTAGAGAGAAAAGGTAGAGGTAAAGTTACGTATGGTACACAGATTAAAAACTATCCTGTGCAAAGTTTCGCCACGGCAGATATAGTACCTCTTGTGCTTGTAAAGATTAGTGAAAGGCTAGAGAATATGCAGAGCTGCATAGTAAATTCTGTGCATGATTCTATCGTCATTGACGTACATCCAGACGAGAGAGATGCCATACTAAAAATAATGAGAGACATTAATAAAAATTTAAAAAATATTGTTGACAATCACTTCAATATAGATTTTAATGTACCTTTATTATTAGAATCAAAAATAGGAAATAATTGGCTTGACACCAAAGATGTCCTATGATATAACTATAGTTCTTTAATTTAGATAAGGAGATAAATACATGAGTACAACAATCACAACAATAGATACAGATAACTACGCAGTCATGGCCAAAGCTATGGGCATGGCAACAGAAACAAACACAAAGCAAAAGGCCAGCACTCTTGCCAGACTACGGATTAATCATTCACCTTTGATGGGTCAGTCTGAGATCAACGGCAAGTCTGTCAACGTAGAAGTTGTAGAGGGTGGGACATACAAACTTGAGATACCAGATGGTGAAACATTTTATTCCACCACAGCCAATGTTCGTCCGTTCCTACAACGCTACATGTATAAGCGATTTGTCATGGGTTCTGGCGATACACCAAACAAGTACATCAAGACTGTTATGAATGACAATCTTAATGTTGACCTCAAGGACAATGATGGTGGTTTCAACTGTGGTAAACCTGCTGGGTTCATACAGGACTTCAAGGCACTAGACCAGAAGACACAGGACTTGATAAAGCAAATCAAAAGAGTCCGTGTTATCTTAGGCACAGTGGAGTTGAAGAATCCTGTGGATTCAAAAGGTATTCCTGCTGATCTAGGTGTGACTCCATTCATTTGGGAAGTAGAGAACAGGGATGCTTTTAAAATATTGGGCAACTGTTTTGTAAAGCTGTCTAAGATGAAAAGGCTACCACCACAGCACATGATAGAGGTGGCCACAGAGCAGAGAAAACTACCAAATGGTAACAGCTTTTACATTCCGTCTGCATCTCTAAACCTATCAGATGTCATCAAGCTATCTGATGAAGATCAGCAAACTTTTGCCGACTTCATGCAGTGGATTGACAACTATAATGATTACATCATAAATGCTTGGGGAGAAAACTCTCGTAAGAAAGAAGACATGGACGTTGATGTAGTGGATGAAATAATTGATAACGAGGAGATACCGTTTGAATGAAACATCCATCTGAAATAGCTTTGCATCAATACCTTGATGATGCCACTAACGGAAAGTCCTCTATGTCTGCCAAAACCATAGCAGGTATAAAGAAAGACATAGGGGAAGCTCTCAAGCGTCAGTTTGGCAGCCGTACAAAGCGTAGGAAGTTTCAGCTAAGAATGTCCAACGTAGGTAGACCGTCTTGTCAACTCTGGTTTGAAAAGAATCAGCCAGAAAAGTCAGACCCTCTACCTACAACATTCGTAATGAATATGATGTTGGGCGATATAGTTGAAGCTGTATTCAAGGGTTTGATGAAAGAAGCAAAAATAAAATTTGAAGATTCAGACAAAGTATATCTGAATGTTGCAGATGAAAAAGTTAGTGGCACATATGATTTAGTATTGGATGATGCTGTTGATGATATTAAGTCTGCTTCTGATTGGTCTTACAGAAATAAGTTTGAATCTTTTGATACACTTTCTGCTGATGATGCTTTTGGTTATGTTGGTCAACTGGCTGGCTATGCCAAAGCTCTGGGTAAGAAAGCAGGGGGATGGTGGGTCGTAAATAAAGCTAATGGTAGTTTTAAATACGTACCTGCCGAAAATATAGACGTTGACAAAGAGGTTAAAAAGCTTGAAGAAAACGTCAAAACAGTAAAGAGTAATGTGTTTAAACGGTGTTATGAATCTGAAGAAGAAACATTCAGAGGTAAGCCAACTGGCAACAGGGTGCTAAGTAAAACATGTTCTTTCTGCCGATACAAACATTCGTGCTGGGAGAACTTGCAAGAGCTACCATCTTTGTTGTCTAAGGCTAAAGAGCCGAAGATTGTTTCGTATGTCAGTATTAGAAAGGAGCAAGTAGCATGAATGACAAATCAAGTCCTACACTAGAGGAAATGGCTAGTGAAATATCTGAAATGGAAAAGCAACTCTTAGAGATGAAAAAGGCTTATCGTGAAAAAAAGTATGAGGGATTGAAGATAGCTATGGATGCCAGAAAATCGGCAGACGAAGCTGTTAATGAAGAGTTAAAATCTCTTGGCCTAAGAGCTTTTCCGTTTAACAGGTCTACATCTATTTGGTGGTAGGTGTTTAAGTCTACTAAATATAAGGTAGCACGTAGGCTAGGTTTTCGTAGTGGTCTTGAAGTCAAGATCGCAGAGGAGTTGAAAGAACTCTCCATTCCATTTATATACGAGGGTATGAAGATAGAATGGGAAGACCTAGCTTATCGTATGTATACACCAGATTTTGTATTGCCAAACGGTATTATAATAGAAACTAAGGGCAGATTTACTGTAGCTGATAGACGGAAACATTTGTTAATTAAGAAACAACATCCTAAATTAGACATTAGATTTGTTTTTGAAAACGAAAACAACAAACTGAGAAAAGGATCTAAGACCTCTTATGGTAGATGGTGCGAGAAGAATGACTTTCTATATTGCACTAGAGTTATACCAGAGAAGTGGCTAAAGAAAAGAGGTACAAACAAACATCCAGAACTCATACAATTTAGGAACAAGAAGATATGAAAAACAAAATTCTAAACTATCTAGGTTTCAAAGACGAAGAAATGAGTATTCGTGTATCACCAGAGATTGTTGATGGTGTGTGGACAGGCAACATAAATTTAAGTGTAGATGCCTTTGACCACAGTCCCTTAAACGACATGGATTATTTTTCTTTGATGAACTTTGTTAGAATGATTATGGCTGTGCCTGTTCTTATGGAAGAGGATGCAACTGCTAGAGAAAAACTTTATAGTATATTAGAAAAAGAGATTGACCCACCTAAAAAGAATGGTAAGATAATCAGTAGAAAGGACAATATAATAACTATTAATTTTAACAGTAAAACAGATGGGAGTGCATAGTATGGCCAAATGGGAAATGAATTGTAAGGATAAAGATATGGTAAATAGTCCACCACACTACAACAAGTATGGTTTAGAGTGTATAGACGCAATAATGTCAGCCACTGGAGAAGGCTTTGAATATTATCTACAAGGAAATATAATGAAGTATTTGTGGAGATACAGATACAAGAACGGTGTGCAGGATTTAGAGAAAGCACAGTGGTATCTAAATAAGTTGATAGAGATAAAAAGGGATGACAAAAAGTCTCCAGATTTATTTACTTCTTTTGGTATAGAGTTGGACAATGGTTGTTAAAATATATTTAACATTGGATGTGGACAAAGATGAATATCCAATCCCTGCTGATGGTGATCCTAGTGAGGAGATACAAGAAGCGTTAGAAGAGTTTATCTATGATATTGATGGGCTAAAAGTAAAACATATAAAAATAACAATGGAGAGTTAGTATGAATGATTATCAAAAATTTATTGCAATATCTAGGTATGCTAGGTGGATTGACGAAGAGAACAGAAGAGAAACATGGGAAGAAACTGTGCAGAGGTACGTGGACTACATTACTGAGAAAGTCAAAGGTCATTTACCTAAAACACAGATTATCGATGCTATAACTAATTTAGAAGTGATGCCCTCTATGAGAGCATTGATGACTGCAGGGCCAGCTCTTGAAAGAGATAACACAGCTGGATATAACTGCAGCTATTTGCCTGTTGATGATCCAAAAGCTTTTGATGAAGCTATGTATATTCTTTTGTGTGGCACTGGTGTAGGCTTCTCTGTAGAAAGACAGTACGTAAATCAGTTACCAGAGATTCCACAAACTTTGGATGAAGTTGACACTTGCATAAATGTGCAAGACAGCAAAGAGGGTTGGGCAAGGGCATTGCGTAAACTAATAGGACATTTGTACATGGGAGAAATTCCTATATGGGACATGACAAAAGTAAGACCTGCAGGTGCTAGGCTAAAAGTGTTCGGTGGTAGAGCCAGTGGCCCTGCACCTCTAATAGACTTATTTAATTTTACTGTAGCTCTGTTCAAACAAAATGCAGGTCGTAAGCTGTCTAGCTACGATTGCCATAACCTTATGTGTAAGGTAGGGGAAGTTGTAGTTTCTGGTGGTGTGCGTAGATCAGCAATGATTAGTTTGTCTAACCTCTCAGATCAACGTATGCGACATGCTAAGTCTGGTAAATGGTGGGAGACAGCACCACAGATGGCTCTATCAAACAACTCTGTATGCTACACTGACAAGCCAGATGGCGAGACATTCTTACGTGAATGGACATCTCTTGTGGAATCAAAGTCTGGGGAACGTGGTATATTCAACAGGATATCAGCAAAAGAACAGGCAAAGAAGTTTGGTAGAAGAGATGCAGACCATGAGTTTGGTTGCAATCCTTGTAGTGAAATCATACTGCGTCCTTACCAGTTCTGCAATCTCACAGAAGTTGTGATACGAGAGAAAGATAAGTTTGATGATTTGAAAAGAAAGGTTATGCTTGCCACCATACTTGGCACAGCACAAGCTACTCTTACAAAGTTTCCATACTTGCGAAAGATATGGAATAAGAACACAGAAGAAGAAAGACTTCTTGGTGTCAGCCTTACAGGCATTATGGATAATGAACTAACAAATGGGAGAAAACATGGGCTTGAAAAAACCCTCACAGCACTCAGGGAAATTGCAGTTGAAACAAATAAAGAGTGGTCAGCAATCTTTGGTATCCCCCAAAGCACTGCTATCACATGCGTCAAACCAAGTGGGACAGTATCGCAACTTGTGGACTCAAGCAGTGGTATCCACCCTCGTCATAGCAGTTATTATATTCGTACCGTTAGGGGCGATAATAAAGATCCTCTTACTAACTTCATGATAGATAGTGGTATACCAAGTGAAGCAGACTTCATGAAGCCAGATACACAAACGGTGTTTAGCTTTCCTATGAAGTCACCAAAGAAGTCTGTAGTGAGAAACGACATGACAGCTATTCAACAGCTAGAGATGTGGCTTCTCTACCAGCGACATTGGTGTGAACACAAGCCTTCTGTTACAATATCTGTGCGTGATGATGAGTGGATGGAAGTTGGTGCGTTTGTATTTAAACACTTTGACGAAATGTCTGGTGTTTCTTTTCTACCACACTCCGATCATACTTATCAACAAGCACCCTATCAAGATTGTACAAAAGCTGTATACGATGATTTTAGCAGTAAGTTCAGTCATATTGATTGGAATAAGTTTACAGATTATGAGAAAGAGGATAACACTAATTCTTCTCAGACCTTTGCCTGTTCTGGCGATAGTTGTGAGATAGTGGATATAGGAGCTTAGTATGAAGTATTTATCCAGAAAAGAACGTGGTCTAGGCAAACACGATGCACCTTTAAAGATACAGTGGATGAAAGGCTATGATGCGTTTGCATATGGAAAGATTCGTAACCCTTATGGCTCTGATACAATGTTATACAGAGAATGGGAACGTGGGTTCAACACAGCCTACTATGATAATTTAACTAGAGGTAGAGATGCAGTTAGAAAAAGAAGCAAAGGCTTTCATGGACAGAAAAAGCAGAGAGCCACGCACTCTGTTTGAGGTGTTGAAAGAAATAAATATTAAGTTGGATGAACACGACAAGAGTTTAAAAGAGATTAGAGAATTACTTAGAAAGATTAGTCCTGTTTAAATAAATCTTTCATTTGTCCTGTAATTTCTTTTGTAGGAGAGTCTGGTAAATCTTTTAATACGTCTATGACATCACTAAATATTTCACCTGCATCTGCTCTATTACCGTCTTCAAGATTTTGTTTTATGGCTATACCTATCAACTGCATGAGATGTTCTGTGCTGGTATAGTCAAATGCCTTTGAGTTTTCTCCTGCACTTTCAAAATGTGTCCGTGTCCACTCTAGCATAGCTGTTCCCCTGTACGCTTTCTTTATTCTATTTTTGTAAATATCATAGAACATTTCTGGTTCTGTCATTTGAAGTTGTACAAAGTTTCTGTAATCTTTGTTACTTTTTAATCTTCTAAAAGACCCTTGTATAAATGCCTTTGTTTTTTGTCTAGCTTCATAGATTGATAAATCTTCTTTTATCATACTATCATAGTAGTCTCTTGACATCTCTACTATTTTAGGTGTTTCTTCCTTTAATATTTTTATAGTTTCTATTCTACCTTTTTCAGAGAATTGGTTTCCTATAATAATAAAATCTTTAAATCCTAATTTCTTTAAAAACTTTTCGTCCTCTGTATCGGCAGTTTCTTTACTTAAACCTAGAAATTTTTGTCCTATATCAATCCTCTTTTTAGGATTTAAATCATCATCAAATAAGAACAATTTGTCTTGTAAATTTTTCTCTTCAATGACATCCATATACTTGTTAAAAGGTCTTTTAAAAACTGTATCGGCACTAACAGTAGGATCTAAACTTATGGGTTTGGGATATTCTTTAAATTTGTCAGTTCTCATGCCTGTCATTCTTTGACCGTCAGTGAACTGGTTTAGATAGGTTACATGTGTTTGTAAGTAGTTTGACATATAGGCTGATACAAAATTAGATACCCTAGACTGTGCTAAAAAATCTTCTACATTACCCTCTGTTGCAGCATTTTGTATTAGCTCTGCAAACTGAAACACACCTTCAAGTAAATCTGAACCTATACCCATCCTAACACCTGTGCCTAAAAAGGTTTGTAGCAACTCTCTACCACCACCTTCTTCTGCAAGGTATTTAGTCACTCTTTTTATTCCGTTTTCAGGTTCGTCTACCACCATAGAACACAAATTTCCCATAAATAATATAGGACGTAAAGGATGTAGGGGAGTTATATTAATTTCATCTCTTTCGTCAAGAGGGTTGTGTAGCATATAGTAATCTGCAGGGGCTTCTCCAGACCTTCTGTACGAACAAGCACCAGCAATGGCTGCAAAACCTACTAAGTTTCTTGATAGCAACTGTCTACCTCTGTCTCCAAGTTCTAACTTAGGTAATTTACCTTGACGAACTAATTGAGGTGTACCTCCTACTATTCTTGCTATGTTTCTAACTACAGGATCTGCTGCACCTGCAGTGTACTCTGCCATAAGTTCCATTTGACTAAACATAAATCTTGGAAACGGAAGTATAGAAGTACCTTTTAAAGGTGTTCCGGGGATACCTGTTCTCACAACAATTCTCTCTAAATCTCTAAGAAACTTTGTGTTAGGGGGATTACCATATGTTTGATCTAAAGCAGTCTTAGTAGCTCTTTCCATTAGCTCTACTATTGATGGAGCATCTTTTGGTTTAAGAGCTTGCCCTGCCTTAAAAGGACCATTTGTTTTTGAAAATGTAGTTGCATCATTTAAGACATCATCAATAAAACCATTGTCTATCAAACGTGTAAGGTCGATGCCCCACTCTCTTGATACCTGCCTATACAACTCACCATAAGATATATTTCTTCTTGCATAATGTTCTTGCCATCTGTTGAAATAATTTAGTGTCCAAACTACATTCTCAAATTCAGCTAAAACTTTATCTGCCCCACTCATAAAACCACTTGATATTGGACGTTCTTTGTCCATAGTGATTCCTTCATCCACGTATCTTTTGTATTTACCAGATTTATCTGTAACAATCTTTGTGGTTAGTTTTCGTTTTACTTGATTTATGTCATTTAATGTAGCAAATAAACGATGAAATTGGTCAGGTTGTCTTGCTAACTTAAAAAAAGTTTCTAGCGTTCTTTGTATATCATCTTGTTTGTCAGGAGTGAACAATAATTTTAAAGCTGCAGTGCTTCCTCTCCAGTTGTCTGTCCATGTAATCCCCTTACCTGTTATTTTATTCACTAAGTTTGGATTAGCTATGTTAGAAACATCTGTGAGTTTTAGTGGCGATACAGAAGCCAAACCTTTACCTGCTCCCCAAGTTTTTCCTATTATTCCGTTTGCATTTTGCATATTTTTACCTGCTTGAAACATTGCTGTATCCATTATATTAACTACAGTTTCTGCAGGAACTCTTAGAAAAACACTTTCAAAGTTTCTCACGGCTGTGGCCAACTGCGACACCAGCATACCTCTTCTCATGCCCTCGTATCGTAGAGATAAATTATTTAATGCACCATAAAAGCTGTCTGTGTTGGCCAAGTTTTTCCAATATTCTTCATCTTCTGTTCTTTGTCTACGAGTCTTGCCACCACCACGTTTTGCGTTGGAGAACACTCTTCCCTCTATACCTTTTTTCATCTGCGATAATTTATTTAACAATGATCCTGCTTCAGAGCCAGAGGTTATTATGGTTGTCATGTAATCCTCAAAAGATAAACCTGCATCATTTAACATTCTAAGCAAGTCTTCATCGTCCCCTAACTCTATCTTTTTAGCAACTGTCATCTCAAATAGGTTTTCAGAAAAAGTTTTCTTTTTGTCAAACTTTAGCCCTTTATCTTTTAAAGATTTAGTGAAAGCTACCATACCGTTTAATTTATCTGGGTCAAGTATAGCTGTTGTTAAATCACCGTCATTAAATGTTTTTGTAAAGTCTCTCATAAATAGGTAGGCTTCAGTCCCCTCAAAGCCAGCAGCATCTAAAGTTTCACTACCAACATTTTTCACCTTCTCTATGTCTATTTCTAAATGTCCATCAGGTCTTTCTTTAGATATTTTTACAAAATCAGGATCACTTCTATCAAGAGTAATTACACCTTTTTCTGGATCTTCTCTTCTATTTAACATTAATCTATTTTCGTACTGTTTTATGTACGCATCTCGTATTTCCAAGTTTTGTTCTGCGATTTCTTTGTTTTTTAGAGCAGTTTCTTCTCTCATTTTTCGTGTCTGTCCAAAAAACTTATAGTAGTTAGGAGCTAAACTAGACATCTCAAATTTAGCATCTGCATTTTTAGCTATCTGTGCAACCTTGTTCATCTCTTTTATGTTCTTAGCAACAGCATTACTTATTTTTTTCTTTGTTGTAGCTTTTAGAGATTGTGTCTTTTCTGCAACACGTTCCATAAATTTAGGATTGTTCACAAGTCTTGCAATTTGATCCTCTACTTTTAGTTTGTTTGCATATCTAGCAGGAAACATAACATATTTAGATGCGATGTATCCCGGACTACCTGCAAATATTGTAGATGCTTCTAAAGATTCCATACCAATATCTATAGCTTTATCAGCAAATTCATCTGGGTCTATAAGAGATGCAGAATCCTCAGGTAAAACACCGTTCTTTTCTCCTGCTCCTGCAATAGTTTGCACTACACCTGCAGACATTTCTAATAAATCTCTTAGTGTGTACCCATACTTAGCATAAGCTTCTGGCAAGTCTTCATTAAAGGCAGTCCCTATATCATACACTAGATTAGAATACGCACCTAACGTAACTAAATTCCACATCTGCATAAGACCACCTTCTTTACCAGAGTTTACCCTATCTTGATATGTTTGTTTATTTATAGAATTGAGTTCATCTAGTTGTTCTTTAACAAAAAGAGTTCTATTCTCAGAGGTATCTTTACCTTTATACTTTACAGTATATAGCTCTGCTAGTTCTGGATATGTATTTATAAGTTCTGGGAAGTGTGTTTCGTAAGCTTCATCAATGTCTTTGATGGCTTTTTTTGTGTTGCGAAAAAGTACAAAAGGTTCTTCAACAAGTTCCTCTTGCTCTATTTCTTTTTCTTCTTTAAAATTATCGTCCTCCATAAATGGGGGAACAATAACATCTGCAACGCTTAATTCTTCTTTATTAGCAACCTGCTCAAGAGGTTGCGTTAAATCAGACTTTGTGTCATCTTTAGGATCGGATCTAGTTACAGTTTGTCTTAAAAACTCTTGATACTCATCCTCAGAGAATGTATTTGTTTGTTGTTGTTGAAAGTCCACTACTATTTACCAAAATATAAGTCACGATCATAGAGATACTCAAAGTTTCCATTGCCTAAATGTATTGCTATAGGGACATTATTATCATCTAATACTATGTCTCCTAGTAAAAATTTACCCCCAACAGCCCTGTTTAAAAAATTAGCCCTATTAGTCATATAGCTTTCTGCTTCTCCGTTGTCCGTAAAAGCTTCACCAATTTTAAATACTCTAACTCCATTTCTACCACCAAGAATAGCGTGTTCAAAGTCTATGTTAGCATCAGGATCAGGCTGCTTAAAGTTTATTTTATTATCCACTCTAGGCATATATTTATCTACTACATTTATCAAGTTTTCTATGTTTATACTTCTATTTGTTTCAATCTCTGTTATTAGTCTTCTATTATATCTTGGTTCTTTTATTAAATTAGGATTTGCAGTTCCATACGCTTCAGTGTACGTAATCTCTCTTGTTTCTGAATCGTAATTACTCACGCCATGAGCAAGTTTAAAATGATTTTCTAAGTTAAATACTAAACTTTTAAAAGTTGAAATAGACTTACCTTTTTTGCTCTCTATAATACTTGCAAGATCAAACTTTTCAAGCGATCCAAAAGGACTTATTTTTGCTACACCCTCATTCTCATATATGAAATCAATACCATCGCCTATATCTGTCTTTACATCTGTTGATGTATATTTATTACCTGAAGATACAGACATCTCTGATAGTTTTCTTTTTCTTTTATACGCTTCTTCAAGAGCTTTATTTAGCTGGTCTTCATTATTTATTGCATAACCACCCAGATTGGTAGGCAATGTGCCTGTATTTGTATAGTAAGATTTTGCTTGCTCAAGAAACTCTATTGTTCCAGTCGCTGTAGTTTTTGTGGTAGGTTCTGTTTTAAATAGTCCTTTTGTAAAATCAGTTTCAGAAAAAGTTAAATTTAATGTTGATTCACCTGCTGCTATTTTTATAGCTTCTTCCATAAGTGCTGTGCTACCTTTTCCTTCAAGATAGCTTTCCATGCCTACTGGATCAAAGTTAAATAGTTCTCCCATATCTAGCTTTACACCTTTTGCTTCAGCACTATCCAATATTTTTGTTAATCTATCAAAGCCAGCACTACCGTGTTGTGCAGCTAAACTTATTATACCTTTTTGGTCAGGTCCTAATCTGGTTGATAGGCTGGCATATTGATTTCTTAATTTCTTTTTAAGATCTTCTTGTTGTTTTTTGAAGGTTCTTTGAAAACTTTTCTCAGCTAGTTTATCTCTCATCTCAAATTCTTTTTCTTGCATAGCTGTTTTTACATCGTACTCACTTTGCATTTTACCTTTGTAAGCAAAAGCATCTGCAACATATTCTGCAGCACCTCCTAAAAAAGATAGTCCTAAACTCATTATACTCTCCTAGCCATTAAACCTGTCTGTGCAGGTTCTTCCTCAACCATAAGATCCTCTTCCTCTGGTTCTTCTTTTTTAATTTTATTTTCTTCTTCAAGCTCTTTCATTACCAACGGCATCATAGTGGCTTCCATGTTTCTCATATTTTCTGGCATCTTTTTAAGACCAGAGTTGTACGGAACATCTTTCTTTTCTGCTACCGTTATGAGAAGTTCCACGACAGCAGGTAATGCTAACATCCCTACATCTACACTATGTACACCTTCCATGACAAAAGCACTTTGCATTGCATTAGCTATAGTAGTCAATGGAAACCCAGTTTCTATAACATTTAAAAGCTGTGGTAAAAATTCTTCATCCAATATTTTTTCTTCATACAAAGGCATAACTTCTTCAATCTTGGTAAACTGTGCTGGTTTCTGCCAAGGTCTATCACCTAGCTCATGTGTCAAACCTTCTCCGGGAATGGGTGCATCTAAAGTTACTTGTGGTTCTGGATTAATCATCTGATTGTCTTACCCTTCTGTACATTTTTACATATTCCATAGCTTTCATTAACTCACTAGCTTTTTTATTGTCAGTGTTGTTTTGATTATCTCCCATCTTAGTTAGCAGACCTTTTAGTGGCCTGCTATTAGTTTTTGGTTTTTTCTTTTCTGACATCTCTATTATTTTATTCATGTTTGAACAAGCAGAAAAAGATGGATCTGTTGGACTATAACTCATTAAAATCTCCTACAATGATAGTTTAAAAAACTCAGGACCTAATACAAATGCAGCCACCATCTTACCAAAGCTAGATGCTGAAGAATGATCTTGTTGTAACTTTGTTATATCATAGCTCGACTTAGCTGATATGTGACTCTGTGCTAGTCTGACAATTCTATCTCTCTCATTGTCTGCACTTGTCCATGCGTACTGCATAGCGTCAGAGTAGTATTGCCACAGGTTATTATATGCTGTGTTTGATATTCCTAGTAGGTTCTGTGCATTTATTTCGTTAGCACGATTGATTGCTGCAGTGTCGGCTGTTGCTATCTGTCTTCTCCACTGTGCGTTTGCCTGATCTATTACAAGTCTGTTATTAGCGTTGAACTGATCTCTTTGATTTTGTACTTCTGTGTTAAACCTTTCTATAGCATTAGCTTCACCTGCATTGAACTGTGCTTGTGCATTGGCTTGAGAAGCATTAAACTGTGACACTTGAGTATCTAAGTTCGCAAAAAACTGCTTTGTTTGATTTTCACTGGTAGCATTAAACTGTCTAGCTGCATTTGTAGCAGCCTGATCTGTAAAAATACTTTGTATTCTTTGTTGTGTGCTGAATATATCTGTCTGCTGTTGATTAGATAAATTAGCCATATCTCTCTGCATAAAGTTTTGTGCGTTCATGACAGCAGATTGTTGTTGATTGTTAAGATTGGCCATATCTAAATTTGCTAACGCACTTGCATGTGCCATCACTTTTGCTTGTCTATTAGATAGGTTGGTCAAATTCATAGTATTTGCAATACGACTGTTCTCCATAGCAATCTGTTGCTCTGCAGTAAAGTTCATATTGGCTACATCAGCTACACGAGCTGCATTTTGCACCCTTGCTTGAAACGCTTGGTCAAACTCCATGCCCATAAAAGTGGCACGTTGCTGGGCAGCAAACATGGCACGAGCTTGTCTGTTAGATAAGTTCTGTGCTTCAAAGGATGCTTGTGTCTGTGCATCAGCAGATGCTATTGGCAGTGCAGACTCTAGTGCTGCCTGTACCATAGCCTGTCCTGCTATGCTAGATGCTCCAATACCTCTCTGAGCCATCTGAGCTTGAACACCTCTTAATGCTCCAGCTGCCCATGCTGGTGGATTCTTTGCATCAAAGTTGGATGTGAGTGATGCAAGCTGTCCTTGTACGGTTGCTTTCTCTGATGGAGTTGCTTCTGCAGCCTGTATTTGCTCTATAAACTTAGATGCTTTCTCTGCGTTGGCCACAGGCTCAACAAGTTCACCATCTTGTATCTCTCTTTGTACAGGATTCTCAAGCTTGATTGCCGTACCTTGAGCTGCATCTATATCTTCTACGCTTGACTTGGTAGCTGTAGCTGCAGTTACTTTTGCTCGTGGATCATCTGGGTCTACTTGGGCAGCTTCAAGTGCATCTGTTACGGCTGTTACTTTGTCTATGGCCGTGTCAGGTTGCATTGTAGCAGGTTGGTCATCTGTCTGTATCGGTGGACTAATTAGGGGCTGTCTTGGATCTGACTCTATAGTTGCTTGTCTTCTTCTTTCTTCTTCTGTAAAAAAAGGCTGTAAAAAAACATCTCTTCCTCTAGGTCTGTATGCTTTTGTTGTACCTGCTTGTGTTACTCTAGCCTGTGGTGCTGTATCATCCACTTGTCCAGATCCTGTAGGAATCATTTGCCCTGCATCACCTGTAGGTATACCAAACGGAGTAACCTTTGCACCTGCTGGCACTTTAGGTGTCGTTACCATACTAGATGATATATCACGAATGTCTTTCTTTTTAGTTGGGTCTTTAGTTATAGTCACATTTGGTTGATCTGCTAAACCACCCTCTTGCATCTTGTTGACATACCCACCCTCTACCATCTTACGTGCTATGTCCTGATAACGTAGCATCTCTGCCTGTCTATCTGGGTTTTCTTCTAAGAACTTCTTAAAATCTTTCTCTTCACCTTGAAACCCCATAGCGTTAGCTATCTTTTCTATGCCTGATGGCTTAAATCCTTGAAATGAAATCATCTGTTCTCTCTACTTAATACTCTATCTAGTTTATCTTCTAGTCTGTGTAATGCTTCCATTACATGTTGCATCTCATCTTTTACTTCTGCTCGTGATGCATAGTCTTCTCGTGTTCTGTTTAGCAGTATGTCTATACGTTTTACCTCTGCCATCATGTTACGAAAAGCCCACACTGCAGGAGCTATGATGAGTGTCAACACTACGTTCCAAAATATTACTGGGTCTATTTCCATGTTTACTTCTTAAATTTATCGTTGAGTGAGTCCACTACATTGTCTATGTTAGGCTCTTTGCCGTTTGGGTCATACTTGCAACGGTACTCTGTTGGACACTGACCTTCAACCACTAGCGTATATGTATCGTTTGCTCCCCTGTACAAGCACACTTGTTGTCCGTTCTTTGCTTGCACTCTTTTGTATCTACGGCATGTGATATACTTTGGGTCTTCACGTATGCCTAGTCTTTTCTCTTGCTCCCATGTCCAATCACTAAACTTTTTTAGGAAGCAGGTGTAACACTGTTTGATGTTGTCTGATTGTGCTAAATATATTGTACCATATTTATTTGCACAAAGCCACTCAAACGTGTACTGTCCACCGTCCTTTCTTACGCAGTTACCACCATCCTCTGTCGAACCCCATAAGACTGTATACAAACCCACCCAGAAGACTAATACCAATAACAAGAACCACTGCAAGTACGACATATGTTATAACTTTCTCTCTAAACACTTGCTTGTCATATACTTCTTTCTGTCTTCTCTTGCGTATCTGCCCTTCCATTGCAAGTAAATCGTCCCATGCCTTGCTTCCGTGGGTGAACATCAAATACTGTTTTAGCTCATAGCGTTGCTCTTCTAGCTTCTTCTTTGCAGTAAACGCTTCTATGGCTTCTTGTTCTACACTACCACCACCAAACACCTTACGTAGCATTGATGGGTTTTTGGCTGACTTGTGTGCGTTGTCTACATCACTGACTGCTCCCATCCATCGTGACAAGTCCTGTGACATTGCTTCCAAGTCTCGTCCTGCTTGGAACATACGCTTGATGTTCCTAAATGCTGCAGATGCTACGCTAAGTTTTGCTGATATGGTGATTGGGTCAAACACTACTCAGCGTCCTTGATGGTCAATGTGCCTTCCTTTACTTGTTTTAGTATTTCTGCGTAGTGTCTGTTGGCAGGGTCTAGTGGCACAAAACACTTTGTACCATCTATTGTTGCATTTACACCTGAATTATTTCCCTTTTCATCTTTACCATATTGTGCTGATGTTATATTCATAATAATTCCTTATAGTTCTGCGTCTACTTCAAAAGAAGTAAGTCTAGGGTCATTACTTGAACTTGAAGTTGCTGCTGTGTTAGCTCTGTATCTATCTGCCGACACACTTTGGGCAGCTATAGACACACCAGTGCTATCATCATTATAACCTACTGTTGCAGTTGCACTTGCTCTCATTGTAGGAAATCCAATATCAAAGTTCCGAATATTATCTGGTCTTAGTACAACACTTGGAATTTGTGTAGAACTATTTTTGAAAAAATATCTATGACATTTTTGAAGGGTAACATCAAAAGGCTCATGCTCAAA
>LUMI01000107.1_pt1 | contig 32701 bp, 18 predicted proteins | sample 729681 | NCBI WGS metagenome assembly LUMI01 (sample SAMN03860267, study PRJNA289734) | marine metagenome | biome: seawater column; feature: ocean; material: water; isolation source: Red Sea water column Station 34 - depth 10m | place: Saudi Arabia: Red Sea | collected 2011-10-15 | depth 10 m
TAAATCATGGATTCCAATCTGATTCTGGAATGCTTAATAATAGTTTCCAAAGATTACCTGACAATGCTTACTATCAAAGATTCTCATATGCTTTAAGATCTCTTATTCCCATTGATACTTGGGGTGATACTGTAAAATCACTATCTCATGTAGCAGGTTTTGATAGATTTAGTGATTTAGACATAGAAAGTAAAGATCCTGATGCTGTCATCACTAGAACTGAGCCAGCAAACTTTGAAGCAATTGCTGAAATACAAAGCACAGCTGAGGTTCATGTTTATCCTGATTTTGATAATGTTAGTGAGATAGCAGTCAATGTAAATGGTGAATTAGTATCAAGAGACATATTATTTGCAAATAGACCTATAACAGATTTCTTCCAATCTATAGGAAACAAGGCAATTGATATTGATGACTTTAGTGCAACATTTAACAATCAAGAAAGAACTACTAAGTTCTCTAGAGTTGGTGAGTTTACTAAAAATGACACCTTCAATAAAGTCTTTACTTTAGTAAAAGATCAGACATTTAGTGATGAGAGACAATTCTCAATTGTTTCTTTAATGCAACATGATGATGTAGCATTTATTAATGAGTATGCAGTGTTAGAAACTTTCCCTGAGTTAGGAACATTTGATTACATTCCAACAACTGAAGGATGGGATTTGACATTTAATCCAATTAGAACTGAATTTAATTTATATGATGTAACTAATGCTTCTATAAGTGTGAAAGATAATATTGTAGGTGTGGGAAGCACTGCTTTAGGAGACGCTGTTTCATTTGCATCTACACATGTAGACATTGGTATTGGTGTTACTACAACCATTGCAAAAATGCCTGTATCATTCAGATCAGGTCACTTCATGGTTCAACTTGAAACTCCTAATCAAGACTTCTTTGGTAGTGAAGTTACTGTGATTCATGATGGAACAAAAGTAAATGCAATAGAATATGGTGAGATACAAAATAAATCAGGTGAAAACATTACAGGATTTGGTACTTTTAATGCAACCATAGTTGGAACAAATGTAAATCTAGATTTCATACCAAGTGTTGGAGTTGCTCTGACTGCAAATGCTTCTTCTATTTTCTTAGCATCTTATCCTCAATCTTCTGGTATTGGATCTTGTACTTTAGATACAGTTAGACTTATATCAGATAAGAGGCAAGTTGCTGCTGGTGTCACTACTCCAATTGCAACTTATGCTAGTGATGGATCTGGTGTCAATTTTAGACCAACTGCAGCATATTATTTTGTATCTGTAGAAGGAACAGGTGGTGCAGATGGAATGTATGAAACTTTTGAAGCTGCTTTAATTAATTCAGAAAATAATGAAGCAGTTGTTGATTTTGGAGAGGTTAGTCTTAATACTACATCATTAGGAACAGTGAGTGCAAGTTCTGGTGGTAATAATGCTAATTTAACTTTCTTCTCAGATACTCCAGCTAATGTAATAGTGTTTGGACTAGAATTGCAAATATTTGATAACCAAGAATTTGCTCCAAATCTACCACTTAATAATGTTGAAGTTCTCAGTAATAGAGGAAGATATGTAGGAACTAAGTTAGATCTTCAAACTGCCTTTGATTTGAAACATAATGAAGATCCCATATTTAGAAGACAATTTAATGGTAACTTAGATGCTGGAACTGGTTCAAATGGTTTAAACATAGCAAAGAATACAGTTAATATTCCAAATCATTTTTTTGTTACTGGTGAAAAAGTTAATTATAGTTTCCAAGGAGCAACTACTGTTAATGCTGTTGGTATTGAAGAAACAACAGTTGCAGGTGTTACAACAAACAAACTTCCACAAGAACTATTTGTTGTTAAGTTTGGTGATGATGGATTAAGATTTGCTGAGACAGCAGAAAAAGCATTAAAGAAAAACCCTGAGGTATTCACAATTAATTCAGTTGGTATTGGAACATCACACCATATTACTGCAACTAATGAAAACTCTAAGGCAATTATATCTATTGATAATGTTATACAATCACCAATAGCTGGTACTGCTGTTACAACTGCACTGAGTGCTGATATAGTCTTTGCTCAAATCACTGGTGTAACTGGAATAACGTCGTTTGCTGCGGCAGATCTTGTCAAAATAGACGATGAGATATGTAAAGTTCTTGATGTTGGAGTAGGTGGTAATAACTTAAAACTATTAAGAGCACAATTAGGAACAGGTCTTGCTGCACACTCAGCTGGTTCTGTAGTTACTAAATTGGCTGGTAATTATAATATCAATAAAAACACATTACATTTTGCTGAAGCACCTGCAGGTAATACACCACTCAGTACAACAACTGATCCAGACTCAACATCATTTGCTGGTATTGTAACTCATTCAACCTTCCATGGAAGAATCTTCACTAGAACTGGTAAGCAGAACTCTACTCAAGAGACATACACTAATAACATGGTGTTTAATGATATCTCACATGAGTTTACAGGTATTCAAAGTGCATTTACTCTAACAACTGGATTTGGAGATTCTAAGACTAATGCTATTGGATTTGCAACTAATAATGGTTGTATATTAGTTAATGATGCATTCCAACAACCATCATCTCTAGAACAAGGTAACTATGACTTTAATCAAGTTGGTGGTGCAACCACAATTACCTTTACTGGTGAAGCAGAGTCTCTTGCAGCATATCGTAGACCAACTGATGTAGTATTAGGTGAGAATGCAAATAGAAGTAACTACCCATCTGGTGGTAAGATTCTATCTGTTGGTTCAGTTGGTGGTTTTGCATATCAACCTTTAGTTGCTGCTGGTGGAACTGCTACAGTCTCTGCTGCTGGTTCAATCACTGCTGTAAGTATAGGTAATAGTGGATCTGGATATAGAGTTGGTGTTCAAACTACAGTTAATGTTGGTGTTCAAACTTATGGAGTTGGTATTGCTAGTTACCTCAAAGTTGGAACTGCAGTAGTTGGAATTGCAACCACACTTGGAAATAGGGGACATATTGTAAGTATCAATATCACAAATACTGGAACTGGTTATACTGACTTTGTTCATGATAGACTTACTACCATGAGTGCTGTAGCAGTTGCAGGAACAACCATTGTATCTGTTGCTACTACAGAGGGAATCAATCCTGGTGCTTTTGTTTCTATTGCTCAAACAACTACAGGATCTCCTTCCACACAAATAGGAATCATTACTAATGTATCAGTTACAAGTGTTGGTGATGGTAATATAACTCTTGGATCTTCAATCTTTCCATCTGGTGTAGGTATAGGAACAACAACTCCAGCACCTGTTGTTACTGTTAAGAGGTATGATCCACCTGAGGTTATCATAGATCCACCAGTAAGTTATAGTAACATTCCTTTAGTATACTCTTCATCATCTACAACTGGAGCTGGTCAAAGTGCTTCTGTTGATGTGATTGTAGGACAGGGATCAAGTATAATTGATTTTGAAATTAGGAGAGAGGGATATGGATTTGGTAATGGTGAGATATTGACAGTTCCTACTGGTGGAACAACTGGTATTCCAACAGACATAACAAAAACTTTCTCTGAATTTAAACTTACTGTACAAGATATTCATTCAGATGAGTTTAATGGATGGACATTTGGACAATTACAGCCAATTGATTCATTTACTAGTTTATTTGATGGATTTAGAAAAGTATTCCAATTAAAGATCAATACACAAGCAGTATCATTAAAGACCTTCTTTGGATCATCAATCAAAGCAGAACAGTCATTATTGGTATTTGTAAATGGACTTTTACAGAAACCAAATTATGCTTATAACTTGGGTAGTGGTGGAAGTTCAATAGTATTCACTACAGCACCTAAAGCAGATGATGAGTGTAGTGTTCTATTCTATAAAGGAACACCTGATATTGATGTTGCTCTTCTTAGTATTGCAAAAACAATTAAGAGAGGTGATATCATTGATATCAATAACAACCCTGAGAAAGGTCAAGGTCCAGGTTTAGATCAGGAACCAAGAACTATTTTAGGAATCACATCACTAAGTTCTGATACTGTTTCAACTAATCCTTATAGACATTTAGGAATTACAACTGATATTAGTTTACTTAGACCTGCATATTGGAGAAAACAAACTACTGATGCTATCATCAATGCTGAAGTTGTTGGAAAGGATAGAGTTGAATTAGAAGCTGAACCATTCCCAACATCTTATTTGATTAATTCTATTAGTGCAGGTTCAACTGAATTTTATGTTAATAGTGCAGTTCCATTCTTTAATCCAAATAATGAAGAGTTAACTAATAAAACAATCACTCAAAACTTTGTAGATATTATATCTCAGAATACAGTTAGAGTTGGATTAGCAACTGCTATTGTTTCTGATACTGGAACTATATCATCTGTTGATTTAACTAATATTGGTTTTGGATATACTGGAGTTCCTACTCTTAAATTCTCTGCTCCTCCTGAGGGAAGTGGATTTACTACTGCTACTGCTACTGCAACAGTAAGTGCTGGAGGAACTATAACAGGTATCACAGTTACAAATGCAGGAACTGGATACACTAACACTAATCCACCTGTAATACAGATAGAACCACCTAAACCTGTAATAGAGTTTAATGTAGATGTTGACTCATATTCAGGTGACTTTGGTGAAATAGTTGGATTAGGAACAACCACTGTTGGTGGACAGAACAAATTAATCTTTGACTTCTTTATATCTGAGGATTCTATATTAAGAGATGGCAGTGGAGCAACATCACCAGTTGGTTCTGCAGTTACAGTTAGTGGAATTAGCACTGGTGACTTCTTTGTGGTTACTAACAGTAATCATCTATTCAGTAGAGGTCAGGGTGTTAATACACCAACCAGTGTTGTCATAACTAATGGTGGATCTGGATATAAAACTGCAGATGGTGATGCTAGTGGAACTAGATTAAATGTTGCAACTGCAGGTGGTGCTGGAAATGGATTAACTCTTGATTTAACAATAACGAGTGGTGTCATAACTGCAGTTGCTATTAGGAATCAAGGATCTGGTTATAAACTTGATGATTCAGTTAGTCTTAATGTTTCACCTGGTTCAGGTTGTGCACTTCAAATAAATAAAGCATTTGGAACTCTAGAAACTAGAGGAGCAACTGATGCTTCTGTAGTAGTTGGAGCAACCACTTCTTTCTTAGATAATGTATATCAAGTAGAAAGCACTGAGGTTGTTACTGTTTTAAATACATCTATTGGTATTGCTACTGTAGGAAGTGGTACAACCAATGTAAGAAGAGTATTCACTAATGTTGCTGGATTAAGTACAGACAACTTCTCATCCACAATATTAACCTTTGACTCTGCTAACATTGGAGTAGGAACTGCTACTTTTGACACTAGATCAACTGAAACCTATACAGGTAGTATATCACCTTCATCTTACTGGGCTAACTATAGTTGGGGTAAGATTGTAGTTGCCAGAGATCAATCAAACAACTTTGATGCTTACACTGGAAATGGTGCTATAGGATTAACAACATCTACCATAATCTCTAGATCTAAACCTCTAGAATTTAGGGACTATGCGACATAATAAATACATTTACGGAAAACCTTTAATTAAATAATGGCTAAATTAGGAATTAGTACAGGAACCACGCCCAATGATGGAACAGGTGACAGCCTTTTAGATGGTGCCGTTAAGGTTAATTCAAATTTTGATGAAGTTTATAGTAAGATAGGAGATGGGACAGATCTATTTGTAGGAATTGTTAGTTCTATTACTGTATCAGGACCTCTAAGCATAAGCACCACTTTTGGTGCACCTGTTATAACTGGATTAGCAAACACTGCCAATATAAATGCAAACAACTTCCAAGTAACTGGTGTAGGAACAATAACAGGAACTACGAAGTTAGCAGGTATCAATACATTCTCTGATGCTGGATACACTGTAGCAGGTGTAATGACTGCAAGTAATATAATATCAAATGAAACTATTAAGGTAGCTGGTATAGTTACAACCTCTGAAGATGGTATAAATGTTTCAGCTGGTGTAACTGCTAGGACTTTAGCAATTCAAGATGTAACTGAAACTGATCATTTTGTTGGTTTAAACACTGTATTCATAGATCATACTGGTATTGCTGCTACTGCTATTGCCATATCTGATACTGCTAGTATTGGATTTGGTTCTATAACTAGTGCAAACATCACTACAATAAACGCTGGCACAGCAAATATTAATAGTGGTATATTAACCACTGCTGTAGTTGGAACAGCAATCACCATGCACTCTGCTGGTATTGATGCTGGTCAATCTGGTGTTATAACTGCAACTAGTTTTATAGGTGCTCTAACTGGTAATGTTACTGGAACTGCATCATCTGCCACTAGAGCAGACTTAGCATATGGATTATTGGGAACACCCAATATTGTAGTAGGTGTTGCAACTCTAGGTGGTCATAAGTTAAATGAAGCAGGTGCTTTTGTATCAGGTATCCTTACTGCCACATCATTCTCTGTTGGTGCTAATGAAGTTGTAAGTAGTGCTAGACAGTTAAAGAATATAGCAACATTAGATGCCACAACTAAACTAACAATAGAGAATGCTATATCTGATCCTCCAAATGATTTTGATGATTTAAATGTAGTAGGTCTTGGAACTATAAACACATTGTTTGTAGGTGCACATACAAAAGGTCTGAATATAATTGGTGTTACTACTGGTCTTGCTGTACCAGGTATTTCAACTCTTGGTATTATTACAGGTGCTACATCATTACAAGCAACTGATGTTTATACAAACTTCTTACATGGTAATGGTGCAAATGTCACTGGTATTTCCACACTTAACATCACAAATTATGGTGTTGGATTAGGTGGAGGTGGTGCTGCTGGTGTTACAGTTCAAGATGAGGGTTCTGCATTATCAACAACTGCTACTACACTTAATTTTGTAGGATCAGGTGTAGTTGCATCTGGATCTGGTGCTACAAAAACAATCACAGTTAATACTGGTTCTGGTGATACAACTGATATTAGAACAAATACTTTGGTTGTTGGTGAATATTCATCTGGTATTTCCACATTTGCTGGAGCTATTGATGTTAATGATGGTGGTAACATTACTGGAGGTCTCACAGTAAATCAAATTAATGTAAGTGGAGTATCAACCTTTGGTGGTAATGCTGATGTTAATGCAAATATAGATGTTAGTGGATCAGCAACTGTTCATAATGGATTAGTTGTAAATGGTGCTATTGCTGATATAAATCATCAGATAGTTGGTATCCAAACAAATAATATAATTCCATTCTATTATGCTCAAGTAAGTGATTTCCCATCAGCATCTACATATCATGGTGCTGTTGCTCATGGACATGATACAGGTTTAATGTATTATGCACATGGTGGAAACTGGTTAGAATTAGTCAGTAAAGATAATGCTGGAGTGACTGGTAAGGTTATAGTTGGTTCTGGTGTTACTATTGATCAAAACAATATTGATGCTGGTCATGTAACTGGAATTGTAACTGCTAAAACATTCGTTGGTGATCTATCAGATGCAGTGACAGGAAGATGGACTCTAGGTGCAAATAGTACTAACCATTATACATTCACAGGACCTGGTGGACTATCTGCAGCAGATGATCCAACCATATATCTTGCAAGAGGACAAACATATGAGTTTGATAATCAGTCTGGTGGAAACCATCCATTCCACATACAGACAAGTTCTGGTGCATATAATGCAAGTAATCTTTATACCACAGGAGTTACAAATGCTGGAGCTTCAAGTGGAGTAATTAAATTTGCAGTTCCATTTGCTGCACCAAACACATTATATTATGTTTGTCAGAACCACTCCAACATGAATGGAACCATCATTGTTTATCCTTCAATCTAAACCCTATAAATAAAAAGAAAACTTTAAAAAATGGCAGCGATAATAACTGATCAACTGAGAATAGTGAATGCAAGTAACTTTGTATCTGGTGTGCAATCCAGTGCAAACTCTTACTATGCATTTATTGGTCTGCCTAATGCTGGAAGTTATGCTTCTACTTGGGATTCAGATCCTCCTGCGCCAAAAGATGCTTTCAGTCAGTCTGATGACTATTATGACACTATGTTGGCAGTGAAAAGAATTAACTCTGCTGATATCAGTCAGGTAGTTAGAAAGTTAAGATGGCAGTCTGGTGTGACATATGATATGTGGAGAAATGATATTACAAGAGATAATGCGTCTCAACCATCTGGTGCTTTTGATATCTATTCTGCAAACTATTATATAATCAACTCAGATTATAGAGTTTATATTTGTTTGTTTAATAATGCTAATCCTGAAAATAATAATCAAGGTGGTCCTTCATTAGATGAGCCAACATTTACAGATCTAGAACCAAGAGCTGCTGGTAGTAGTGGTGATGGATATATTTGGAAGTATCTTTATACAATCAGACCAAGTGATGCTATAAAATTTGATTCAACTGATTATATTCCTGTTCCTGATGATTGGTTTACTAATGCAACATATACTCCTATAAGAGAAAATGCAGATGCTAGTGGTCAACTTAAAATTTGTACTATTACAAATAGAGGAGTTGGTCTAGGAACTGCTAATATCACATATACAAATGTTCCCATTATGGGAGATGGACAAGGTGGTAAAGCAACCATTGTAATTAATAATGACTCAAAAGTAGAAACAGTCACAGTTTCAGATGGTGGATCTGGATATACTTTTGGTAGTGTTGACTTAGCAGCAGGTGGAGTTCCTACAGGAACTACAACACCTACATTCAATGTAATCATACCTCCACCAGGTGGACATGGAAAAGATGTTTATCTAGAATTAGGTGCATTGAATGCATTAGCATATGCTCGTTTTGAAAATGATTCAGAAAACCCAGACTTTGTTACAGGACAACAATTTGCTAGAGTTGGTATTTTAAAGAATCCTCAAGCTCAAGGATCTGATGAGTTATTGATATCTGATAAAGCAAGTGCTGTATATGCTCTAAGATTGACAGGTGCTGGATACAGTTCAGCAGTTTTCACTCCTGATTCTTTTATTACTCAAACAGTAGGTATTGGATCTACTGCTGTTGGTAGAGTAATATCATATGATCAAACTACAGGTGTATTAAAATATTGGCAAGATAGAACAACTGCTGGATTTACATCCACTGGACTTGCTGAACCTAACCCAGTATATGGTTTTAGGATGAATAGATTTTCACACCTTATAGAGGCACCTGGCACTGCTACAGGTGGAAGTTATACCATCAATGGTGGTAGTGTAGCTGTTGGTATTGACACTGGATTCCAAGGTGTCTCAACAGTGATAAATAATAGGACTTATTATTTGGGTCAAAACTTTGTTAGTGGTGTTGCTCAACCAGAGATTAAAAAATATTCTGGTGAAGTGGTATATGTGGATAATAGACCTTCTATTACCAGATCTAGTTCTCAAAAAGAGGATTTAAAAATAATCTTGCAATTCTAAAAAATCATGCCTAAGGAAACCAATTTAAATGTAGCTCCCTACTTTGATGATTTTACGCCTGATAGTAATTATTATAAGGTGCTGTACAAACCTGGTTTTCCTGTTCAAGCAAGAGAACTTACAACTATGCAATCTATCCTTCAGGATCAGATTGAAAATATGGGTAATCACTTCTTTAAAGAAGGTGCTAAAGTAATACCTGGTAGTACTACATTTGAAAATGAGTTTTTAGGTGTACAAATAGATCCTGAGTTTTTGGGAATTCCTGTAAGTTTATATCTAGATCAGTTAGTAGGAAAAAAGATTAAAGGTGCATCATCAGGTGTTACTGCTCAAGTAGTAACTTATATTACAGATGAAGAATCAGATAGAGGTAATTTTACTTTATATGTTACATATAGAAATTCTGGATTTGATGAAGATAATGAATCTAATGAATTTCTAGATAATGAAGTTTTACAGACAGTTGAAGATATAAGTTTTTCTACAACTTTCATAGCAGCTGGTGAGGGATTTGCAAGCACCATAGCACAAGATGCTGCTGTTACAGGTATGGCATACATAATGGCTCAAGGAGTTTACTTCTTAAGAGGACATTTTGTAGATGTTAAAGATGAAGTTTTAATATTAGATCAGTATAGTAATACTTCAAGTCACAAAATTGGATTTCAAATAAGAGAGGAGATCATATCCGCAGATATTGATCCATCTTTATCAGATAATGCTCAAGGATTTAATAATTTTACAGCACCAGGTGCTGATAGATTAAAAATTACTGCTATTTTATCAAGAAGAGATAGTGATGATCCTGGTGATGAGAACTTTATTCAATTAACTGAAGTTATTAATGGTGGATTTGTAGGTGATAATATTAATACAGATTATAATTACATAGGAGATGAATTAGCAAGAAGAACATATGATGAGTCTGGTAATTATTATTGTAGAGATTTTACTACAACAGTTAGAGAGTGTTTAAATGATGGTATAGGTAATAGAGGAATTTATAATGATGGACAAATAACAGAGGGTGGAATAGATCCATCTGATGATTTGATGGTATATAAAATTTCACCTGGTAAAGCCTATGTAAGAGGATATGAAGTTGAATTTACACGTCCTAGTCTTATGGATGTTGATAAACCAAGATCAGTTAAGGTTGCAAAAAATCAATCTATAAATTTTGGATTTGGTCCTTCATTTGAATTAAATAATGTTACAGGATCACCTACTTTAGGATTTAACAATAGTAATACAATAAGTTTAAGAAGTGAAAGAGTTGGATCAGAATCTAGACCAAACAACTCAGATACTTTCCCTCACATAGCTAGTCCAGCAACTGGCACAAATAGGGTTATTGATGCAGGTCATGTTGGTGCAGCAGGTTCTGAGATAGGTGTTGCAAGATTATATGATTTTGCTTTAGAAACTGGTTCATATGAAACTCAAAATGCTGCTATTAATCAGTGGGATATAGCATTGTGGGATTTGCAAATGTACACTACATTTCAAGTCAATACATCAGTAACACTAACAGTTCCTACACAAATTAAAGGACAAAATAGTGGTGCTACTGGATTCCTTAGATATTCATCTGTTGGAACTGGATTTACTGCTTATGATGTAAAAGGAACATTCTTTCCTGGTGAAAGGTTATCATTTAATGGAGTGACTGATAATGATAGGTTTACAGTTGATATTCATAACTATGAGATATCTGACATAGGATCATTGTATGGTAGTGTTGGAGTTGCAACATTTACTGCAGATTTAATTCCCAAAAAAGTTCTGACTTTTGGTAGTGGAACTGTTGGTTCAGCATCATCAAGTGCTACTTATCCTAGTGGTTTTGCTAATATAACAAGTGCAGGTAGTAATTTTGTAGGAATAGTAACTGCAAATGATTTGGTCAGATATAAAAGATCTGGACAAACACTACCCTCAATTAATAAAGTTATTGGTGTAACTCCTACTTCATTAACTGTTGTAGGTGTTAACACAGTTACTGGTGTTACTAATGGTGGAATTGGATTTGGAGAAAATATAACTGACTTAGAATTAGTTGGTAGTGAAATACAAAGAACTTTAGGATCAGGTAATAGATCTGATAATGAGAGTTTATATAGTGTCTTTCCTAAAAGAAATCTTCAAAATGTTAATCTAACAAATTCTAATCTTGTAATTAGAAGACAATTTGATGTAACTATAACACAAAATAGAACCAGTGTAGTTAATGCAGATGCTAGAGAAGTATTCTTACCTTTTGATGAAGAAAGATATAGTTTAATAGATACAGATGGGAATACAATTGCAATTGATTCTAGCAAATTAAAATTAACTAATTCTAGTGCATCAGCACAATTTGTAGGATTAAGTCTTGCTAGTGGTAATGCAAAATTAATTGCAACTTTACGTAAGTCTAATTTAATAGCAAAGAAAAAAATTAAAAAAGTATCTGAAAATGTTCTTATTATAAGATCATCTGATAGTGCTTCAGGTATTGGAGGAACAACATTAAATGATGGATTAACACATGGTAACTTTGCTTTTGGTACAAGAGTTCAAGATGAGGTAATATCTTTAAATGTCCCTGATGTTGTTAAAATATTTGGTGTCTTTGAATCAGATAGTTTAGATGATCCTGAGGCTCCTAGTATTAATATGGGTTCTTTAGATGGTCCTAATTCAAATACAAGTGATTTAATTATAGGAGAAAGATTTGTAGGTCAAACTAGTGGTACAGTTGCTGTTTATTTGACTAGAAATAGTGATATTGGAATAGGTTTTGTTTATTTAAATAATTCTGTATTTGAACCTGGTGAGGTAGTTAAATTTAAAGATTCAGGAATTACTGGAACTGTAACTATTGTAAAATTTGGATCTAAAAATATAACTCAAAACTTTACTTTCCAAACAGGACAAGTTGGTGCATTTTATGGAATATCAAACATTAGCAGAAAACCAGAAGTTCCTATACCTAGTCATAAATTAAGAATATATTACTCTAGAGGATCATATGATTCTAATGACACTGGTGATATAACACTAGTTAACTCTTACGCTGGATTTGATTATGGTAAAGAAATAACTAGTGTTAATGGTAATAGATTATCAGATTTAATTGATGCTAGACCTGTAACAGGAATATACACTGTTGCTGAAGGAGCAAGATCACCTTTTGAATTCTTTGGAAGAAACTTTGATGATAGTGCTAATAGTGGTGCAAGACATAGTTCTAAAAACATCATAGCATCTGATGAGTCTATGACTGTTGAATTTAACTATTATCTACCAAGGGCAGATAGAATATATGTTGATGATAGTGGACAGTTATCAATTGTAGAAGGCACACCTGCAGATGATCCTAGATTGCCTCCTGAAATAAATGGAGCAATGAATATTGCTAATGTCTTTATGCCTGCATATCTTTACAAGACATCTGATGCAAAAGTAAAATTCATACAATATAAGCGATATCAAATGTCTGATATTGCTAAACTTGAGCAAAGAGTTAAAAACTTAGAGTATTATACTTCTTTAAGTCAAACTGAATCTGACATAATGAATAAGTTCATACCTGATGCAAATGGACTTAACAGATTTAAATCTGGAATTTTTGTAGATAATTTCACAGATCTAAAACCTCAAGATACCTCAGCTGGTGTTAGAAATAGTATAGACAAAAAAGAGGGTATATTAAGACCATCTCATTATTCAACTGCTATTAATATGCAAGTTGGTTCAAATGCTATTCAAGGAATAGGTAATGAACTAGCCACTGATGCAAAATTTGCAACCATAACAGGAAATAATGTTAAAAGATCAGGATCTTTAATAACTTTAGATTATGATGATGTTGCATATCAAACACAACCATATGCTACTAGAGTAGAAAATGTAACTTCATTTGCTGTTGTATTTTATGCAGGAAATATTACATTAGAACCTGATACTGATGTTTGGATTGATGTTACCAAAATGCAACCAAATGATGTCATGATGGAGGGTTCATTTGAAGGTGTTGCTGAAGCATTAAATGCAGAAATTACTACTGCTGCTGATGGTTCTAGAATGGGTGTTTCACCTGTTCAATGGAACTCTTGGGAAACAGTTGGTGTTAGTATGGATCTTGGATTATCTAATAACCAACAGACATTCCAGAATGCTTCTGGAAATGGTAATAATGCTGCAGTTCAAGGTTTATTGAGTGGTATTAATGTAGGTAATCAACAAATACTTGATCCTAGTGATTCAGTTGTTAATAATATCACTGCAAGTGGTGGAGTTTCTCTTAGTCAACAAAGAACAGGAACACAAAGAACTGTTACTGAAAAAATAGATACTGCATCTTTGGGAAGTAGAATTGTGAGCAGAGATATCATTCATTTCATGAGATCTAGAGAAATAAAATTCACTGCTCAAGGAATGAAACCTTATGATAGAGTATATGCATTCTTTGATGGAGTAGATGTAACTAGATTCTGTGTTCCTAAATTGATTGAAATTGAAATGATAAGTGGAACTTTTAGAGTTAGTGAACCAGTAGTAGGTAAAATGCCTAGTGCACTTCAAGGAAGAATTAGAGATAGAGAAGCAACACCAAGTATAAAATTTAGAGTAGCAGATCAAAATCATAGAACTGGAGTACATAATGTTCAGACAGGTGTATTTCCTGTCAGTCCTTATGATCAGAGTGATATTCCTAACAATTATAGTGGATCATCCACTATATTGAATGTAGATTGTGATTCTTTAGCAAGTGATGATACACCACAATATGAGGGTTATATTGCACAAGGAATGATTATTAGAGGTGAGAGATCAGGAGCAAGAGCAAGAGTTACTAATGTTAGATTAATTCCAGATCAAGGTGGGACATTAATAGGAACTTTCCATGTTCCAAATTCTTCATCATCTGCTAACCCAATCTTTGAGACAGGATCATCAACATTCAGATTAACAGGTAGTCCTCTCAATAGTGATTTAAAGGGAGATTATGATACTGCTGCAGAGGAAAAATTCTATTCTCAAGGTACTGTAGATGCAACTCAAGAGTCAACTCTCTCTATGAGAAATGCTAAAGTTGAGGAGGATGAATTTGAAGAAACTCAAACAATAGGTGGAACATCAAATTCAAATACAATTCAAACAGTCAGTGGTTTTGATGTTATAACCAATGTTACTCAGGAAGTCACAGAGGTAACAAATGTTACACAGAATATCACTAATGTAACCAATGTAACTAACGTAACTAATGTAACTCAGGTAGCTCCACCACAACCTGCTAGAAGAAGGAGGAGAAGGAGAAGAAGAAGATGGGGATTTAGGAGAAGGAGAAGAAGAAATAGGCGAAGAAGGAGAGGAAGAAGAGGTAGAAGAGGTGGTAGAAGAGGCGGAAGAAGAGGTGGAAGAGATCCATTAGCACAAACATTCTCTATCACTGATGAGACAGGTGTATTTTTAACTAAAATTGATCTATTCTTCCAACAAAAAGATGATCAATTCCCTGTTAAATTCCAAATTAATGAAACAGAGCAAGGAGAACCTACAGCTACTGTTATTCCATTTAGTGAAGTATACAAAAACCCAGATGAGGTATTCATTTCTGATGATGCTACTGTACCAACCACTTTTGAATTCCCATCTCCAGTTTATTTGGAAGCTGAAAAGGATTATGCATTAGTTCTTAAAACTAGTGTAGCTGATTACAAGGTATGGATATCAAGACTAGGTGAAGCTGATGTTAGTATATCAGAGGATGCTGGTAGAGTTTTAGTATCTAAACAACCTGCAGGTGGTGCTTTATTCAGATCACAAAATGCAAGTTCATGGACACCAAGCCAGTATGAAGATTTGAAATATACTTTATATAGAGCAGACTTTAAAGATGCAGGAAATGTATCATTCTATAATCCTAAATTACCAGAAAAATTAGAAGATCTACCTGATACTGGTGTAACATTTAAACCTAATAAAGTAAGACTTGGATTAGGTGTTACTTATGCTCAGACTGGAACTTTACCTAGTGCAGATGGTGTAACTCTTGAAGCACTAAAAGTTGGTAACACTGTATTCCAAGCAAATAGTAATGCAATTAGTTTTGAGAGTGTTCCAAATGGATCTTTAGTTGGATTTGCTGGATCAATTAGATCTACAAAAGGATTAGGTTATGAAACAGCAGCAAAAGCTCTAGTAAGTACTGGTAGTAGTTTACCAATAACTAATGCAGGTATTGGATATACACCTCTAGGAACTCAAACTCCTGGTGGAGGAACAGCTCATTTCACATTCAGTGATGTTGCTGCTACATCTGTAACTGGATTGGGTCAAAATGCAAAATTTGATATTCATATCAAAGATGGTGTTGCTGTTGCTGCTACATGTATAAATGGTGGATCAGGTTATACTGCTGGTGATGTATTGACAGTGGAACTTGGTGAAGGTAATGGTGAAGGAATTAGAATAACTGTTGAAGATGATAATATAGATTCATTCAATGAATTAGTATTAACAGATGTTCAAGGTGACTTTGATACAAGTGAAACTGCTTATTCACTAAGATATGTTGATAATTCTCTTGGAATAGGAACAGTTATTAACTATGCTGGAGATGCACCAATAGAAGTAAAACCAATATCTGCTACAGTTTCAGATGGTGATGACGGACTTCATCTAAAAATTAGAATGAAGAATCATGGAATGTATAATTCTATTAATCAAGTTACACTAACTGATGTTGAGAGTAATTTAGTTCCCTCTGAACTAACTCAAAATTATAGCAGAACAAGCACTGCTAATTTAGGTGTTCTTGTTGGATCAGCATACACAACATTTGAAGGACTAACTGTTGGTGCAGCACAGACTGGATATATTCGTATTGATGATGAAATACTTGGATATACTGGTGTAAGTGGTAATACTTTAACTGGTATTTCTAGAGGTATAGACAATTCTCCTCAGGAAGCACATGATAGTGGAGACATAGTTTATAAGTATGAATTTGGTGGAGTATCATTAAGAAGAATTAATAAGACTCATGACTTGGGTGATGTTACTATTGTAACTGATCCAATAGGAGTAGATTATTATCATGTTAAAATTGATCCTACATCTGATGGTCTCAACAGAAGTTCTGCTCAATGGGATCCAACTGATGCATCTACTAAGTTGCCACTTAAATTCAATACTGTTGGATTTGGTGGAGGTCCTCTAGCAAGATCTACATACAATATTCCTTTCTCTATAATGATACCTAAATTTGAGACATTAATACCAGGAGGCACAACTCTTAGTGCTCAAGTTAGAACTGTTACTGGAGGATCAGTAAATGGATCTGAACCAGCATTTATAGATCAAGGATTTAGTGATGTTAATTTATTTGAACCAAATTACTTTGATTCAGTAAGACAAGTATCATCTCAGATAAATGAAAACACTTATCTAACTAGTTTACCAGGAAATAAATCTCTATCAATGTTAGTTGATATGACATCAAGTGATAGAAGAATTACTCCAATGCTTAATTTAGATCATGCTGCTATTACATTTGTTAATAATAGAATTAACAAACCAGTAGCAAACTATGAGGATGATCTTAGAGTCAATAGTGTAAGAGAAGATCCTGATAGATTCTTCTATATTACTAAGAATGTAGTTTTAGAAAATCCAGCAACTTCTCTAGAAGTTATTATAGATGGATATGTTCCTGATTTATGTGATCTTAGAGTTTTCTATGCTGTTAATCAGGATAAAAAGTTAGATGATGTAATCTTTACTCCATTTCCTGGATTTAAGAATCTAAACATCAATGGACAGATCATCAGTCAAACTAAGAGTGATGGTCAATCTAACTTGAAAGTTCCAAAAGTAGACCAGTATGTTCAAACACCATCTGTAGATCTATTCAAGGAATATTCATTCACTGCTGATGATCTATCACCATTTAATCAGTTTAGAATTAAGGTTGTAGGCACATCAACAAATGCTGCTGTTGTTCCTCAACTTAGAAACCTTCGTGCAACTGCACTTGCTTAATTATGTCTTTAATACCTGTAGAAAATCATTCTGAATTATTCAGAGATAGTGTAACTGGTGCTATTGTAAATAAAAGTAAATCTGACTTTGAAAGATACAGTAACACCAGAAATAAAATGCTTTCTAAAGAAGAAAGAATTAATCATCTGGAACAAAAGGTAGACAATTTATCAAGTGATATTGGTGATATTAAATCAATGCTTCAATCATTCCTAAGTAATAATGGCCAATAATACAATTACTTTTGATCCAGCTGCTGGAGTTTCATATAGTACTAATTTAACAATTAATACTGGAGCAAACTTCAAGTCAACATTCAAGGTTGTAAAACCAGATAAATCTGCTTTTAATTTTACTGGATATAGTGGATCATCTCAGATGGTTAAGTCTGTTGCAGTTGGTGCTACTAATCCAGCCGCAGCATCATTTACAGTGGGATTTACTAGTGCTGCTGGTGGTGAATTAAATTTATCAATGGGTTCTACAACAACAAGAGCAATAAAACCAGGTAGATATGTATGGGATATGTTAGTTAGTTCAGGATCAACAATTTACAGATTAGTGGAAGGAAATGTATTAGTATTAGGAGGTATATCCTCTGCTCCATAAATAACTTAAAGGTAGTATTGTATAATGGCTCAACCTGCTTCAAGACAAGATTTAATTGACTATGCATTAAGACAGAATGGAGCTCCTGTCTTAGAAATTAATGTCGCAGAAGAACAGTTACAGGATTTAATGGATGATGCTATTCAGTATTATCAAGAGAGACATTATGATGGTATAACTAAAGTATTTTTAAAATATAAAGTAACTCAAGCAGATATAGATAGAGGTAAAGTAAAAGATCCAGCTCAAGGTGGACAAACTGGTATTACTACAACAACTGCTACCACTTCTATTGTTGGTGTATCAACAAGTTTTGATTACTATGAAAACAGTAATTACTTACAACTTCCACCTAATATAATTGGTATAGAAAAAATATTCAGATTTGATAGTTCTCAAGGATTAAGCATGACTAACATGTTTAGTTTTAAATATCAGTTAGCTCTCAATGACATGTATAATTTTGGTAATTTTGAACTATTGGGATATGCAATGGCATTGACTCGTTTAGAAACTATTAATTTTCTTTTAAATACTCAAAAACAAGTTAGATTTAATATAAGACAAAACAGACTATATTTGGATATAGATTGGAATGAAATAAGTGCTAATGATTACTTAATCATAGATTGTTCATCTGCAATCAATCCTGATGATTTTACCAATGTCTACAATGATCCATTTTTAAAAAGATATCTATCAGCATTAGTTAAAAGACAATGGGGTTCAAATCTAATTAAGTTTCAAGGTGTAAAATTGCCTGGTGGAACTGAATTAAATGGTAGACAAATATATGATGATGGTCAAAGAGAAATAGATGAAATCAGAGGACAAATGTTGAGCACCTATGAGATGCCACCTTTAGATTTCATAGGATAATGATATGGCACTTAACCCCTACTTTCTACAAGGATCTCCTAGTGAACAAAATTTAGTTCAAGATCTTATTAATGAACAGTTAAAGATATATGGCGTTGATGTATATTATATTCCCAGAAGATATATTGCTAAGAACACTGTAATCAGAGAGGTTGTAGAATCTCAATTTGATAGCGCTTATCCTATTGAAGCATATGTTGATAGTTATGAAGGATATGGTGGTCAAGGAACCTTGCTATCAAAGTTTGGAATACAAAATATAGATGATTTAACTTTAATCATTTCAAGAGAAAGATATGAAAATTATATTACACCTTTAATTAAAGATGTTCCTAATATTGAATTATCAACCAGACCTAAAGAGGGTGATTTAATTTATTTTCCACTAGGTGACAGATTATTTGAAATCAAATATGTTGAGCATGAGCAACCATTTTACCAACTCAAGAAAACATATGTTTATCAGTTGAGATGTGAACTATTCAGATATGAGGATGAGGTTATTGATACTGGTGTTGATACAATTGATGATGAAGTAGAACAACTAGGATATATTCAAACATTAACTCTGATAGGAGCAGCAGTCACTGCAACTGCTACTGCAACCTATGTTGCTAGTGGAGCAGTAGATAGAATCACAATAAGAAATGTAGGAACAGGTTATAAGACCTCTCCACAACCTTTGATTGGTATATCATCAGCACCTAGTGGAGGAATATCTGCTGTTGGTATTGCATCTATATCTAATACATTTATTGACTGTGATACTGGATTAACTGATGGCAAGATAGTTGCTATTAATCTATCAAATGCAGGTGCAGGTTATACTGAAGCACCTATGGTTACAATTCAGGATCCTGAAGGGACAGGTGTGGGTGCTGCTGCGACAGCTGGTATCACAACCATTGGATCTATTGGTGTAGTATCAATAGTAAGTGGTGGTTCAGGATATACAACCAGTCCATCATTCACAGTCACTGGAAGTGTTGGTGTTGGAACAAGTGCTAGAGGTATTGGTATAATCAATGCTTCTGGTATAGTAACTGCTGCTTATATCACTAATGCAGGTTCAGGTTACACAGCAATCCCAACTATCACATTTGATGCACCTACTGGTGCTGGTTCTGGTATTGGAACTGGATCATATGTCTTTAATGAAATTGTTGAGGGTCAAACATCTGGTGCAACAGCAAGAGTTAAAGAGTGGAATACCACAACTAATAAGTTAGAAATATCTGGTATATCATCTAACTTCCATAATGGGGAGCAAATTATAGGACAAAATTCAGGTGCTAAATTTGCTATCTTCAGTGTTAATACTGATGATGAAGTATCTGGATTTGCTGAAAATGATGTCATTCAATCAGAAGCTGATACTGTTTTAGACTTCACAGAAACAAATCCTTTTGGAATGCCCTAAAATAAAATCGTTAAATAGTACTGTATTGGTATAAGATAATGTTTGAGTATTTTTACAACGAAGTTTTCAGATCTGTAATTATTGGATTTGGATCTTTATTTAATGGAATTGAAATCAAAAAGTCAAATTCCATAATTAAAGTTCCACTAGCATATGGTCCAACACAGAAGTTTTTGGCGAGAATGCAACAAGAGGCAGACCTAAACAAACCTGTTTCTATTACTCTCCCAAGGATGTCTTTTGAGTTTTTAGGTCTACAGTATGATCCAACTAGAAAGTCAACTCAAACACAAGCAATAATAAATCAAACTCCTGATGGTGCTGAAGTAAAGAAAAACTATCTTCCTGTTCCATATAATATGAGATTTGAATTATCAATCATGACTAAATTAAATGATGATATGCTTCAAATCATAGAACAGATACTTCCTTACTTTCAACCTGCATATCAACTTCCAATTAACTTTTTAGGTAATTTAAAAGAAAAAAGAGATGTTGCTATAAACTTAGATAATATTACAATGGAAGATGATTATGAGGGAAATTTTGATACTAGAAGAGCATTAATATACACATTAAGTTTTACTGCTAAAACAACTCTATTTGGTCCTATCACAGATGTTACTGGAGATATCATCAAGAAGGTTGCAGTTGGTTATGTTGCTGGTTCAAGAACTGGTGGAGTTCCAGACAGAAGTGTTACTTATAGTACAGTAGCAAGAGCAACAAAAGACTATACTGGTGATGTTAGAACTTTATTGGCAGAGAATGTAGATCTACTAGAAACTATCATAGAAGTAGATGATGGAACAAAGGTAGAAGCAGGTAAATACATTTATGTGGGACAAGAGGAAATGCTTGTTGACTCAGTAACAGGAAATAAACTAACTGTGAAGAGAGCACAAGATAACACCACTGTTCAAAATCATGTTAAAGGTGCACAAATCTTAGGTATCAATTATACTGATGCTAAAGAGGATAATGCACTCATTGAGTTTGGTGATGATTTTGGATTTGATGGATCTATAGAGGATTGAGGTTAAATTATGGATAATGAAACAGTAGATATAACAGTATCCAATCAGGTTAATCCTACAACTGTAGACATTGAAAAGGATTACAAGTATACTAGAGGACAACTGTACTCAATTATTGAAAAAGGTCAAGAAGCAATCAATGGTATTCTTGAACTGGCACAAGAAAGTGAGATGCCTAGAGCATATGAGGTTGCAGGTCAATTGATTAAAAATGTGGCAGATGCCACTGATAAATTAATGGATCTTCAGAAAAAACTGAAGGATGTAAATGAAGAGAAGGAAACTAAAGGTCCAACAACTGTGAATAATTCATTATTTGTAGGTTCCACTGCAGAATTGCAAAAGTTTCTGAAGCAGAATGACAAAGCATAAATCTGAATCTTTAGCAGACTTCTTCAATTCCATAGGTGGAGAGAAGAAGAAACTAAAAGAAGAAAAAAGTAAAATTATTGGTGATTTATCACTAGATAGTCTTTTTTCTTCTATGGAGGAAGAGTCACGTAAAATTAAAGAAGAGAAGAAACAATTAAAGAAAGATGTAGAAGCATTTAAAAATTTATTATTCAAAGAAGAAAAGAAAGAAGAACCTGTTGTAAAAGAAGAACCTGTTGTAGAAGAAATAGAGATAGAAGAAGAGGAAACAAAAGAAGAAACAGTTGTAGAACATGCTGTTAAAATATTAGATAAGATTAATGAAGAAGTAGAAACTGTAGAGACTGAACCAGATCTAGCAAAACTTAAAAAAGAAATAGAAATATTAAAACAAGTAGTTTATGAACAAGGTGGTGGTGGAGAAGTTCGTCTTGAATTCTTGGATGATGTAGATAGAGACACTGCATTACTTGGTGGTAGATTTCTTCAATATGAGTCATCAACTAAAAAATTTATTGGTGGAGATCCTGTTGGTGCTGGTAGCACTTGGAAAGTAGATTCAGTTGGTATTCATACAACTAAAAATGTAGGTATAGGAACATCAGCAAAATCTGGTTTTGCTCTTGATGTATCTGGTAATGCAAGAATTACAGGCATCTTAACTATTGGAACTCAAACTATTACTTTAGATCCAAGTGCTGATCTTATACAAGTTGGAGCTGGTATTACAATAGATGCAACCAACCAAAAGATAATAGTTGGTGATAGTGAAGTTGCAGATTCAACAGGTAATGCTAAATTTACTGGTATAGTCACTGCTAAATCTCTCTCAGGATTTGATCAATTAGTAGCACCATATTCACCAACAACAACCATAATAGTTAAAGTTGCAAGTAAAATAGGTGGGGAGCACAGATATCATGGTACAGGAAGTAGTCAAGGTTATGTTTTAGATAATGTTCAAGCACCATTTTTAACTTTAACACCTGGTAAAACATATAGGTTTGATGTATCAGATAGTTCAAATAGTAGTCACCCATTTAGATTTTATTATGATGCTGCAAAGAATACTCATAACCTCCAATGCAAAAATTGTTGGAGTTTTAACTGCTACTAGTTTTGTTGGTGGATTAACAGGAGATGTTACAGGTGATCTTACTGGGGATGTTACTGGAGATGTCACAGGTGGTCTTACTGGAAATGTAACAGGTAATGTTACTGGTAATTTGACAGGAGATGTAAGTGGTAATGTTACAGGAAATGTTACTGGTAATCTAACAGGTAATGTTAATGCTTCAGGAATCTCTACATTCACAAACAATATTCAATTAAAAAGTAGTGATGGAGATCCTGCTAGAGTAGATTTTTACTGTGAAACTAGTAATGCTCACTACACAAGATTAAAGTCTGCACCACACTCAGAATATTCAGGTAATGTTTCTGTTGTTCTACCAATTAAATCAGGAGATGTAATTGTAGGTGATACCTCAGGTAATATCACTCAAAATATAAACACATCTGGTATTATCACTGCAACAAGTTTTATTGGTAATGTCACTGGTAATCTAACAGGAACTGCTTCAGCTGCCACTCTAGCCACAAATGCTCAAGGTTTAACTGGAACACCTAGCATATCTGTGGTTGATATATCCTCTAGACATATTAATTCTAGTGGTGTGGTTACTGCAACTAGTTTTGTAGGTGATGGATCACAATTAACAGGACTAAGTGGTGGTGTTTCTGGTATTAGCACAACAGGAACATCAGTATTCAATAATATAAATGCCTCTGGTATAGTTACCGCAACTACTTTTGCTGGCACAATACAGACTGCAGCACAACCAAATATTACATCTCTTGGAACCCTCTCTTCATTAAATGTATCTGGTAATGTATCAATTGGTGGAACATTAACATATGAAGATGTAACTAATATTGACTCTGTTGGTTTAATAACTGCCAGAAGTGGAATGGTGGTATCTGGTGTATCTACATTCTTAGGATCTCAGAAAGGTATTAATGTAGTTGGAGTTTCATCATTTGCTGGTGCTATCAATGCTAATGGTGGAGTAACAGGTAATCTGACAGGTAATGCAGATACAGCAACTAAACTTGCAACTGCTAGAACAATAGGTGGTGTATCCTTTGATGGTAGCGCTGCTATTAATTTACCAGGTGTTAACACTTCAGGTAATCAGGATACTTCAGGAAATGCTGCCACTGCCACTGCACTAGAAACAGCAAGAACAATAGGTGGTGTTTCATTTGATGGTAGTGCTAATATTAATTTACCAGGTGTTAATGCTTCAGGTAATCAAGATACTTCAGGTAATGCATCAACTGCTACTGTTGCAGTCAATGCTCAAGGTCTAACTGGAACACCTAATGTTCAAGTTGGCAATATAACTGTTACAGGTGATTTGACAGTTAATGGAACCACTAATTCTCAAACCTCAACTAATACAACAGTTACTGGTATTTTAACTGCCACATCAGTTAATGTTGGATCTACTGCTGCAGGTATTGGTGTAACCTTGGATCAAGGTGGTGGTGTTTTCTCAGGTATTGTTACTTCTCATACTGTAAAAGCATCAAAAGCATTATATCTTCCTTTATATACTACAACTACAAGAGATGCTGGATCTTTCACACAAGGTGCAGTAATTTTCAATACTACAACTAAAAAACTTGAATTTTATGATGGTGATAATTGGAAGTCTGTGCCAGAGGTCACAACTGGTCTTGTACTTGCATTAGACTCATAACACTATAAATAAGAACATGGATACTAGTAATCAAGTGAACGAATCTTTAAGAGATTGGTTTGGAAAATCTAAATCAAAAGATGGTAAACCAGGTTGGGTTCAAGCTGATGGATCTCCCTGTGCCAATGAAAAAGGAGAAACTAAAACTCCTAAATGTTTTTCATCTCAAAGATTAGCAAGTCTAAAAAGACAAGGTAAAAAAGGTAAAGCAAAGATAGCAGCTGCAGTTAGAAGAAAGAGAGAACAAGATCCAGGTCAACAGCAAAAGTCTGGAGCAGCAAAACCTACAATGGTAAAAACATTTGCTAAGAAGAAAGATTATAAATCTCATCCTAGTGGAGATCAGTCAGGAACTAAGTCTGAATCATATAGTAGTCCTATGGTAAAGAGGGTTATAGAAAGAGCAGAGGTAGCAAAAGAATTAAAGACTTTTGAAGAAAACAATACTTTTAATAATCCTAAACTATGGGATAGAGCAAAAAAATTAGCAGAAGAGAAATTTAGTTTCTATTCACATGAAGCACATGATTGGTCATGTAAGTGGTACAAACAGAAGGGTGGAACTTGGGATAACATAAGTGAAGCAGGTGTCATGATGTCTCCTCAAGAACTAGAGATCTCTAAGAAGATGGCTAGATTAAATGTGAGGTTAGCAAAGAAAAGAAAAGAGACTTTAGATAAGACAGATACACAGGATACTGATACTACTAAGACTGCTGAGAAAATGGATGAAGCAGCAAGAATACCAACTCAACATGGAAATGTATATGACTTAACTTTCACTTGGAGAGGAAAGATGTATGCTATAAAAATGTTCTTTCCTAAAGTATCTAAACCACAAAAAGCAGAAGTTCAAAATGCTTTGACTAAGATATATCCTGGTTCAGTTTTAAAAAGATTTCAAGTAACATCATTTGATTCAAGTGATTCTTATATTCATGTTGGAACAGATGATATGAAAGAAGATTGGCAGAAAGTTAATCGCAAAGATAAAACAGATGGATTAAGTCAGAAAGCAGTTGATGCATATAGAAGAGAAAATCCTGGTTCTAAGTTGAAAACAGCAGTTACAACTAAACCATCAAAACTTAAAAAAGGATCTAAGTCTGCAAAGAGAAGATTATCATTCTGCAGAAGAATGAAAGGAATGAAGAAGAGACTTACATCTGCTAAAACTGCAAGAGATCCAGATTCAAGAATAAATAAAGCACTTAGACGTTGGAATTGCTGATCTAAATTATTATGAGTGAAATCTATCTTGGTAATCCTAATTTAAAAAAAGCAAATACTCAAATTGAGTTTACAAAAGAAAATGTAGCTGAGTATTTAAAATGTAAAGATGATCCTGTTTACTTTGCCATGAACTATGTGAAGATTGTGACTCTTGATGAGGGTCTTAAATCTTTTGCACCATATGATTTTCAAGAGAAGTTAATTAATAATTTTCATGATAATAGATTTAACATTTGTAAAATGCCTAGACAGACAGGTAAATCTACAACTGTTATATCATATCTATTGCATTATGTTGTTTTTAATGATAGTGTAAATGTAGGTATTCTTGCAAACAAAGCTGCAACTGCAAGAGAATTATTAGGTAGATTGCAAACTGCATATGAAAACTTACCTAAATGGATGCAGCAAGGTATATTATCTTGGAATAGAGGATCACTGGAGTTAGAAAATGGATCAAAAATACTGGCAGCATCTACCTCTGCATCTGCAGTTAGAGGTATGTCTTTCAACATTCTTTTTCTGGATGAGTTCGCCTTTGTTCCTAATCATATTGCTGACTCGTTCTTTGCCTCTGTATATCCTACTATTACTTCTGGCCAAAACACCAAAGTCATCATAGTTTCTACTCCTCATGGAATGAACCACTTCTATAGGATGTGGCATGATGCAGAAAAAGGAAAAAATGAATATGTTCCCACTGATGTTCACTGGTCTCAAGTTCCTGGTAGAGATGAGATATGGAAAGAGCAAACAATTGCTAACACATCAGAACAGCAATTTAAGATTGAGTTTGAGTGTGAATTTTTAGGATCAGTTGATACTTTAATAGCACCTAGCAAATTAAAAAGTTTAGTATATGATGCACCACTAACACAGAATGCAGGTTTGGATGTATTTGAACTAGTAAAAGAAAAACATGATTATATTACTACAGTTGATGTTGCCAGAGGAGTTGGAAATGATTACTCTGCATTTGTAGTTGTTGATATCACAGAGTTTCCTCATAAAATAGTTGCAAAGTATAGAGATAATCAAATTAAACCAATGTTGTTTCCTAATATTATCTGGGAAGTAGCAAAAAATTATAATAATTCATTTATACTATGTGAAGTAAATGATATAGGAGATCAGGTGGCAAGTATTCTACATTATGATCTTGAGTATGAAAATTTATTAATGGCATCAATGAGAGGAAGAGCTGGTCAAATAGTAGGACAAGGATTCTCAGGAAAGAAAACTCAACTAGGAGTTAAGATGTCTAAGACTGTTAAAAAAGTTGGTGCTCTTAATCTTAAAACAATGATTGAGTCTGATAAATTACTATTCAAAGATTATGATATACTTTCTGAATTAACTACATTCATATCAAAAAGCAACTCATTTGAAGCAGAGGAAGGATGTAATGATGACTTAGCAATGTGTCTTGTCATCTATGCTTGGTTAGTCAATCAAGATTATTTCAAAGAACTTACAGATCAAGATGTAAGAAAGAGATTATATGAGGAACAGAAAAATCAAATAGAACAAGATATGTCACCTTTTGGTTTTATTGAAGATGGATTAGATGATACTAGTTTTATTGATAATGAAGGTGATAGATGGTATGTAGATGAGTATGGTGATAAATCATATATGTGGGACTACAGATGACTATGACATACGTTCTTTATAACCAAGATATGGAAACTCAAGGATCATTTAACTCTATACAAGAGTTAAGAAATTATCTTTGTGATAGGAAATATGAAATGAATTGTGATAAGGACATAGGTTGTACTTTTGATTATATTAGGGAAATCAATTGGTTCTTTGATATTATAGAATAATAGATAGTATAACTTAATTAATTAATATGAAAGATTTTAAAATGCCTGTTGCTATAATTACATTCCTAGCAGCACAAGCAGGTGGTATGGTTTGGTTTTTATCAGGACTACAGAGTAGAGTCGCAACACTTGAACACTCTGACTCAGTAATAGAGATGACAGCAAGTGAGAACAGAAGATATATTAGAGAAGTTATTATGCCTTCTTATAATATTAGTGATTCATGGAACAATCCACACTATACAATGTGGATAGATCAAGGTGGTTGGTCTGATATCAGAGAGTGTAAACACGACTAATGAAAGACAAGAAGAGTAAAACACAAGTTATAAATCTTATTAGGGTTGTAATCCTATTTCAGTTGGGAATTGTAGGAGCAACAATAATTGGATGTTTTACTCTTAAACAATGTGACTCTGATACCAAACAAAATATTGCTAATATGATGACTGTTATAACTACTTCTACATTTGCTTTATATGCTGCTGAGAAATAATGGATATAGATGAGCAGATAACCTATAATCATTTATTTCTCTCTGAAAGAGAATGTAGAACCTGTGGTGAAACTAAAAACCTGATAGATGGTTTTTACTTAACTAGGAAAGAAAGAGGGACTCTGCCATCAGCATATTCATATGAGTGTAAAGTATGCACTACAAGAAGAGTAATACAAAATAGAAAGAGACAAAGAGTGTTTACAGACTGGTTGTATCCTGATTGGTAATTGTTCATGCATAGCTTCCCCTCTGAAAAAGTTAAAAACAATAAATATTTTCAGATAAACTGAGAATTTTTTAAGGGGAAAAAAACATGGCTACTCCTCAATTATCTCCTGGTGTATTAATCAGGGAAGTTGATCTTACAGTAGGAAGAGCTGAGAACGTATTAGATAACATTGGTGGAATTGCAGGTCCATTTGTAAAAGGTCCTGTAAATGAAGTCACTCAAATCAATACATCACAAGGTCTTATTGATACATTTGGAAAACCACAATCTGCAAATGCGCAGTATGAGTATTGGATGACTGCTTCATCATTCCTTACTTATGGGGGAGTTCTTAAGATAGTTAGAACTGATGATGACAATTTAAACAATGCAAATGCTGGTGTGGGTATTGCATCAACAAGTGCAGCAAAGATTAAAAACTTTGATGACTATGAAGCAAATTTCAAAACTGCAACTAACTTCACATACGCAGCAAAAACTCCTGGTTCTTGGGCAAATAATTTAAAAGTATGTTTTATTGATAATGCTGCTGACCAGACATTAGGAATCACAACTGATGATCCAAGCAATGCTGGTATGGTCATTGGATTTGGTGTAACAACAGCAATAACTGCTGCAACAATACCTGGAGATGGAACAACATCAACCTTTACAGGATACCTGAAAGGAATTATTACAGGTGTTTCTACAGATGCAACTGGTAAACAGTCAACAATTGATGTTAAGGTTGTATCAAGAGTATCATCTGGTGGTACAGAAACTAAGATTGATTACTCTGAAGGTGATCCTATCAACTCATTTGAAGCTGGTGAGACATTATTCTTTGTAAACAATGCTGGTATTAATACTGGTGGTGGCGGGGCAACAGGAAGATCTGAACCAATTGCAACACAAACTGATTGGTATGATTCACAGACTCTTGGATTAACTAACTCAACTGTTTTCTGGAAAACTATAGCACCTAAACCATTAACTAGTAACTTTGTTGCTTCAAGACAAGGTAAAAATGACTCAATGCATATTGTAGTCATAGATGACACAGGAAGCATAACAGGAATACAAGGTAATATTTTAGAGACACATTTAAATCTCTCTAAGGCAAAAGATGCCATAGCAGATGGTGAAACAGGTAAGAAAACTTATTATAAAGATTTCCTTGCTTTAAATTCATCTCAAATCTATGCTGGATATAACCCATCTCAAGCACATGATGCTTATTTCAATACTGTACCATTAGTAGATGGATTTACAGGAGGTGGAACTAGTCCAAACTATACTAAGTTCTCAGTAGCTGATGGTACTTGGGGACAAAATGCACAAGGAGTACACTTTGCTAGTTTAGGAAATGTATCTTATACATTTACAGGTGGACAAGATTATAGTTCTGGAACAGGTAACTATACAGCAACACTTGGTTCACTATTAACATCATATAATCTATTTGAGAATAGAGATGATGTAGCAGTTGACTTCTTAATGATGGGTCCTGGTTGTTCTACAGAGCAAGAATCACAAGCAAAAGCAAACTTACTGATTTCTATTGCTGGTAAGAGAAAAGATTGCATGGCAACAGTTAGTCCACATAGGGCAAATGTTGTTAATGTGACCAATGCAAGAACACAAACTAATAACATACTGAAATTCTTCAGTCCATTATCATCCTCATCATACTGTGTATTTGACACTGGATACAAATACATGTTTGATAGATTCAATAATGAGTTCAGATTTGTTCCATGTAATGGTGACGTTGCTGGATTGATGGTAAGAACTGGAATCTTTGCATTCCCTTGGTTCTCACCTGCTGGACAACAGAGAGGAATCATTAATAATGCTATTAAATTAGCATACAGTCCAAGTAAAGAACAGAGAGATCTACTGTATTCTTCTAGAATTAACCCAATAATTAATCAGAAGGGAGCAGGTATACTTCTCTTTGGTGATAAAACTGGACTAGGATATGCTTCTGCATTTGATAGAATCAATGTTAGAAGATTATTCCTAACAATTGAACAATCACTAGAGGGAGCAGCAAATGCTCAACTCTTTGAACTCAATGATGTTAACACAAGATCTAATTTTGTGAACATTGTTGAACCATTCTTAAGGGATGTTCAAGCTAAGAGGGGTTTATTTGACTTCTTAGTTGTTTGTGATGAAACTAATAACACCCCTGATGTTATTGACAACAATGAGTTTAGAGCTGATATTTTCTTGAAACCAACCAAGTCTATCAACTTTGTTACTCTAACCTTCGTTGCTACTCGTACTGGAGTTAGCTTTGAAGAAGTTGTAGGAACTGTTTAACCATTAGATGAATAACATAAGGAGGACTTAAAACAATGGCTGAAACAAGAACACTTTCACAATTTAAATCAAAACTGATTGGTGGTGGTACCAGACCCAATCTGTTTGAGGTATCAATTCCTACTTTTCCTTCAGCAATTTCTGAAGCATGGAGTGCAGGAGATGATTCAGAAAATGGTATCTTTAAGTTTCTATGTAAAGCAACTGCACTACCTGCATCAAACTTAGGTAGTATAGAGATTCCTTTCAGAGGAAGAACACTTAAAGTTGCTGGAGACAGAACATTTGATGATTGGACAGTTACAATTATCAATGATGAAGACTTTAAACTCAGAACAGCATTTGAAAGATGGTCAAATGTCATGAGTAGATTAGATGATGCCACTGGTGTTACTAACCCAACTTCTTACATGACTGATGGTTATGTACAACAGTTAGGTAGAGGTGGACAAATTGGTGCAGCATCAAATGATGGTGGTGAGTCATCAGTTCTTAGATCTTATAAGTTCTTTGATGTATTCCCAATAACAGTTGGTGAAATAGCACTAAGTTATGACACAACTGATGCTCTAGAGGAATTTGATGTAACATTCAGATATCAGTACTTCACAATTGGTAACTCTGCTCAATCTAGTGGTGGCACTGGAGAGGTCTTGATTACTTAATAAATAGTGCTATAATAGTATAATAAAAAAGAATATACCATGGCGAGACTATTTGGATTCTCCATTGAAGATACAGAAAAGACACCTGCTGGCGTAGTATCTCCAATCCCTCCCAACAGACAGGACGGATCGGAGTACTACGTCAGTTCTGGTTTCTATGGTTCATATGTAGATATTGAAGGTGTATATAAAACTGAAAATGATTTACTTAGAAGATATCGTCAGATGTCTTTGTATCCAGAATGTGATAGTGCTATTGAAGATATTGTAAATGAAGCAATTGTATCTGATACTCATGATAGTCCAATAGAAATAGAATTATCAAATTTAAATGCTAGTGATGGTATAAAGAAAAAGATTAGAGAAGAGTTTAAATTTGTATGTGAACTTCTAGATTTTGATAAGAAAGCACATGAAATTTTTAGAAACTGGTATATTGATGGTAGATTATATTACAATAAAGTCATAGATCAAAAAGATCCACATGCAGGTATTCAAGAGTTAAGATATATTGATGCTTCTAGAATGAAGTATATACGCCAGATAAAGAAAGGAAAACCTGGTGATCAAATACAAAGATTAGCAAGTCAGGATGTTCAAGCTTTTCCTGGTATAGAAGAGTACTTTATGTACACTCCTCAAGGATCAACTACACCATATACAACTGCTGGTGGAAATCCTGCAAAAGGAATCAAATTAACAAGGGATTCAATTACATATTGCACATCAGGACTTGTAGATAGAAATAAAGGGACTACACTATCTTGGTTACATAAAGCAATCAAACCATTAAATCAATTAATGATGATTGAAGATAGTCTTGTAATTTATAGATTATCAAGAGCACCAGAGAGAAGAATATTCTATATTGATGTTGGTAATCTTCCAAAAGTAAAAGCAGAACAATATCTCAGAGATGTGATGATGAGATATAGAAATAAGTTGGTGTATGATGCTAATACTGGTGAGATGAGAGATGATAAAAAATTCATGTCAATGATGGAAGATTTCTGGTTGCCTAGAAGAGAAGGTGGTAGAGGAACTGAAATTACAACATTACCTGGTGGTCAAAATCTTGGTGAAATTACTGATATTAATTATTTCCAAAAGAAATTATACAGATCATTAAATGTACCAGAAACTAGAATTGCTGGTAGTGATGCTGGTTTCTCATTAGGAAGATCATCTGAAATTCTAAGAGATGAGGTTAAATTTAGTAAATTTGTTGGTAGAATGAGAAAGAGATTTACACATCTCTTTAATGATATTTTAAGAACACAATTACTTCTTAAAAATGTTGTTACTCCAGAAGATTGGGATATTATGAGTGATCATATTCAATATGATTTCTTATATGAT
>LUMI01000198.1_pt1 | contig 32693 bp, 25 predicted proteins | sample 729681 | NCBI WGS metagenome assembly LUMI01 (sample SAMN03860267, study PRJNA289734) | marine metagenome | biome: seawater column; feature: ocean; material: water; isolation source: Red Sea water column Station 34 - depth 10m | place: Saudi Arabia: Red Sea | collected 2011-10-15 | depth 10 m
CCCTTGAACTGGCTGGTGATACAACAGGAACATCGGATCCTGACTCACCCTTCGGAGGAAGTGGAGGTGCTCCATAAACTTTTTTCAACACAGTTGCTGAGAGATGCTTTCCGAGATCAGATCATCGAGCAATTAATTGAAGAAACCAGGAAAAGTGGGACAGTTGCTGATTTTCCAAAATTACCTCCCGGGTTCCCTTATGGTCCTAAGTTTGTTCTTTGGAATCTTCTCAGCGTTCTACCTTCTCCCGAAGCCTTCTCCTATCCCACCTGGTTGCCTAAACCATGGCAGCATCAATTGCCGCGGCTCAACGAAGCATTGACGAGGCTTTACCGGGATTCATTTCAAAAGCTTGTTGAGAATTCGAGTCATGATCATCTGGAATATGCATTGGAATTGTTCATTCGTTTTCCAGACAGCGAAGTGATGGAGTTGATGCTCGAGCATTTCAATCGGTTGATCAATGAGCACTACCTGCTCTTTTTTGATTTCATTGAAAAACATCCTGACCGCCGGTTCATAGATAAATTATTCAAGCATTACCGTGAAGGAGAAACAGCTTTGGCCCAACTGCTTTCTCTGCTTTGCACCATTCATGATCATCCTATCGAGCATGAGGATGCATTGACGGAGACGGAAATGATTTCCGGAAATCATCCGCAGGTCAGAGTTTTTTGTGTCCAATGCCGAACTTCTTATCACTATCATCTGGACGTCCTTTATTTTGATGAAGAAAAGATCGAGCAACGGTCTCCTTTTGAGGATGAAGACCTTTGGACTCCGCAACAACTCGAATGTAAAAACTGTGGAAAAGGACTGGAATTCAAAACCGACCTGACTTATCGCTCCTCTCTTTATTCAGAAATGTTGACCAAGCAACTTCTGCGTCTCAGCGAAGATGAACAAAAACGTTTGGAACGGGTCAAACCCCTGAAATTTCCCAAATTCCTGCAGGTGAAAATGTATCCCGGAAGGTTTCTAGAAAAAATGGGGATGGAAATGGAGCATGGTCAGCTTTCTGAGGCTGAAAAAGGACTGCTGTTTTTGGAAATGGGGAAATTCAGACTTCAGCTGGATGAAATGAAAACAGCCAAGGAAGTACTCAATCAGGGGCTCGAATTGTCCGGAAGTCCTGTTGAGATTCGTTTTTTTCTGGGATTGATTGCTTACCGGGAAAAGAACCTGGCGGAAGCGCGCACGCATTTCAATAGCTTCGTTCGGTCAAGCCGGTCAGAAGATTTTGAAATGGAGGATGAAAACCTCCACCAAGTGGCCTCCCATTATCTCGAACTGATGGAACGTAAGGAATTTAAACGTTCAAGTTTCAAACTCCTGAATTAGTTTGGCAATGGATTAACTTTCTCGGCCTCCCCCTTTATTCTTGGTCCCGAGCTTCAACTTTTCTTTTTAATCTGTTGCTGGATGCAGGCAAGTTTAACGCAATTAACGAAGACCTTCATAGCTTGATCCACCTCTTCCAGGACTGGGAAGGTTGGAGCGAGGCGAATGTTTGCATCATTTGGATCGTTTTGATACGGGAACGTCGCACCCGCAGGAGTTAGCTTCACACCCGCCTCGCCTGCCAACCGAATGATTTCTTTTGCGGTTCCGGGAGGAGCATCATAAGAAACGAAATAACCACCTCTTGGGCTGCTCCAACTTCCCATACCTCTTCCCTGAAGTCCTTCGTTAAGGTGTTTCTCAACGGTCTTAAATTTAGGTGACAGGATTTCAGCATGTTCTTTCATCAACGCTTTGACTCCATCCAGGTCTTGAAGAAATAACATGTGTCTTCGCTGATTTAATTTATTTGGACCAATGGTCATCACCGAAAGACGTTTTCGGAAGTGGTTTAGGTTGTTCAGCGACCCGCCGATGAATGAAATTCCTCCTCCTGCAAAAGTAATTTTGGAGGTTGAAGCGACTTGGATAATGGAATCTTCGCAACCTGCTGCCCTGGCGTGTTCCATGATGGGTTCCAGCACCGGAGGTGAGCTTTCAAGATCATGTACACCGTAAGCATTGTCCCACATGACCCTGAAATTGGCACCAGCCTTAAGTCCCAATCTCGCGATCCGTTTTACGGCCTCAGAGGAGTAGATATGTCCGGTCGGATTTGAATATTTAGGAACACACCAGATTCCCTTGATTTTCGAATCTTGTTCGACCAATGCTTCAATTTTTTCGAGGTCTGGGCCATCTTCAAGAAATGGGACATTGATCATTTCAATTCCGAGTTCTTCACAGATGGTGAAGTGTCGGTCATATCCCGGCACGAGGCAGATGAATTTGACCTGGCCTTCTTTGACCCAAGCGGTTTCTGCTCCCTGTACCCCGTGGTAATATGCATGAAGGAGGTAAAGGTACATCAGGGTCAGGCTGGTATGATCTCCGACCATCACTTCATCGGCAGTAAGTCCCAGCATGTCTGCTCCAAGTTGCCTGGCCTCGGGAATCCCATTCGCACCTCCATAATTGCGCAGGTCGGTTCCGTCCTCGTGAATCATCTTTCCTGCCAGAAGGCCCTCCATGCCCTCGGACAAAGAAAGCTGTTCTGCAGAGGGTTTCCCCCGGGTCAGATCCAGTTTCAATGATGAATCAAGAAATTGCTGGTGGGTGGAGAGGAGGTTTTTTTCTTCGTTTTGAAGTTGTTCCAAGTTCATTTGTTCGAGCTGCATCTTTTCTCCGTGGGGAACCTTTTGATGGGAAATGAGTGAATCACCATTTTATGCATCACTCTGAAAAAGAGGAAGCTTTGATTTTTCAGAGCTGGATAGGATTGTATTGGACCTGGTTTATCCGTCAGGAAGGATTCATGGTTTGGGTGATGAGTTGAGTTATTTCACCGCCCTTTCCAAGAAAGTCATCCAGAAGATCAAAATGATGTTTTTTCTGGATTATGGTGAACTCTGCATCAATACCCTGCTTACGAAGGTGTTTCGAATAGTCTGAAGATTGTCGCTGGAATTCCTCGGACTCATCGCCACCGACCAGAACCTTTACTTTGGAATCGCCCGGGCATTCCAGGAAAAGGGGGCTGTTCCGCATGACCTGTTCCAGATTGAACTGGAGTTTGGGTTGGAGCCAGGAAAAGGGAAAGGGTCTAAGGTCAAAAAGTCCACTGATGGGAAATGCTGCTCGAATCAGATTTGAGGGCAGCCCGTAATCATGCTCCCAATTGGTTGCCAACAGCATTCCTGTCAGGTGCCCTCCTGCAGAATGTCCTGCCACTCCGATCTGTTCAGGATTGAAACCAAGCTCATCCGCATTCCGGAAAAGCCATGCAAGGGCGGCACGGCATTGTCTTACGATTTCATCCAGAGTTACCTCAGGGCATAACCCGTAATTGATGTGTGCAACGGAAAGTCCCTGGAAATGCAATGCTTCCGTAATAAAAGCAAAATCCCGGCTCGAAAAAGCATGCCAGTATCCTCCATGAATGAAACAGACTAAAGGGGCCTGAGCCTCGGATGAGGGATAGTAATCCAGAACTTCGTTGAGGGTTGGCCCATACTGGATTCCATCCTGATGATTCAATGTTTTACTGACCCTTTCACTTTCGGAAAGGTATTTTGTCAGGTATTGATCTGTTTGTTCCACCCGCAGCCTGGGATTGTATTCCCTGTCGATCTCATCCTGGTTTGAAAAATTCCTGTAAAGCATGTTGTTAGAACTTCAGAATTTTTATTGATTTAGAAATCAAACGTCACGTTTTATATACAAAGGTTGTGCAGAAGGGGTACATTCCAAAATCTGATGGCGTATTCCTTCCATGGCTGCAAGGTCCAGTAGAACGGCATCGACTTCGGGCCGATCGAGTTTCATGCAATTTATTCCCTCAAACGATGAAGCCCAACGGTCATTGGTTCGCTGAATGCGGTGTAATAGAATTGGCTTTGAGGTCAGATCCTTTTTGAGTTCTTCAAGATGTTTCAAAGTAATTGGGGACAACTGTTTCAGGATCTCTTGCTGATACTGAAATTCTGCAACAAAAAGCTCTTCCCGGGTACAATTGAGCAGGACCAGAAAAGGTTCCTTTTCAGAACAGACCTGGGATGCAAGAAGCCTCAAGGAATTGACCTGAATGACAGGTTTCTGGAAAACCTGTGCCAGGGTGTTGATGAGTGACATCCCGATCCTGACCCCGGTGTAGGATCCTGGGCCCTGGTTGATGACAAAGTTGTCGATGGCATTGGGTTTAATCCCTGCATGAACCATCAACTCATCAAGTTTTTGAAAAAGAATGGAGGCATTGCGTCTGCGGTCTGCTGAATGGTAACGAGCCAGAGTGGTATTATTTTCGATCAACGCCATCGAAAGCTGTTCAAAGGCGGTGTCTACTGCGAGACGGATCATGGGGTTTCAACCACGGTGCAGTTTGAAGAAATTCCGGAAAAGATTCCCTCTTCAAAAAGAGGACGGTAAAACGGGTGATTGGAAATCATCATGATTGATCTACAGTCGGTTTCGATGATGTTGAATTTTAACTTCAGTACGGGATCATGATTGAGTAAATTTTCCAGAAAAGTAGGCCATTCGACTAGAGTGATACCCTCATCACAGATCAGATCCTCACGGTCAAAATCGTCCAATTCCTCTGAACGTTCGATGCGGAAAAGATCAACATGGCTGACATTCAATTTTCCCGGATAAAGATGGGCGAAGGTGTAAGTCGGGGAGTTCACGATTTCAGGATTGATTTCCAAAGCCGAACAGATGCTCTTGGCCAGGGTGGTTTTTCCTGCACCCATTTCACCTTCCAGAAGGAGGATGCTTCCGGGCCGGAGCAGACTTCCCAGTTTTTTGCCAAATCGGTCTGTGGCCTCAAGACCCTCGATTTTGAGCTTCAAATGAAAGTTTTCCAAAGGGAGATCCAAGAGTGTCAAAGCCGCTGATCAATTGCAGAGATTTAAGTTATTTTTCATCTTTAGGCGCTAGTGAACAGTCAGCAAGTGAGTCTGAAAACTGGGACCTAAGGCAGTTGAACTGGACTGTCGAAACCGGTGACCGAGTATGCTCGACTTCTGTTGAATAAGCTCAAGCCCAAATCAGGCTTGCTGGAAATCCAATCCGGTGTGTTGGTCTACAGTGACGAAATGCTCTGGACTAGAGCTAGAAGGAACGAGGGTTTGGATGCAAACCTGGAAAGTAAAATTTTTGAAACCAGGCCCTGGCTGAATGGAAGGATGGTCAATGTAATGCAACTCGTCGACAGGGTTGGGTTGTCCGTTGGATTGTTAAAAATTCCCCTGGAAAAGCTTCAGGCACGGGACCAATTAAAAGCATGGCTGGTGATGATGATGGCCGCCAAAGTCAAGGTCTGGCTGGTGGATACTCTTATGAAACAGATCCATGGTGATAATCTTAAATTGCTCATGGAATGGCTTTCTGGATTTTCAGGAGCCTGGGTTACCTTTAAAGATGAAACTCAAACTGAAGAAAAACTCATACCCATGATGACTTCGTCTGTCCATCTTCACCGTAATGGAAGTTTAACTGGACCATCCACTCCATCCTTAACCGGGGTTTAAAACAGATTCAATAAATAAGATTCTGCAGTGAACTCATTATTTTAGTATGGCATTCAGCAAAGATTTTATCCGTCGGGTTTCGGAGGCAACTGATATTCTTGGCCTGATCAGTACCCGTGGGATCAATCTGAAAAAGGCCGGAGCGTCCTTCAAGGGGCTTTGTCCTTTTCATTCCGAGAAGACCCCGTCCTTTAACGTTAATCCCCAAAGAGGCTTTTTCCATTGTTTCGGCTGTGGTGCGAGTGGAGATTCGATCAAATTTCTGATCATGCACGACCGGCTTTCATTTGCGGAAGCCGTCGAGGAACTGGCAAAAATGAACGGCCTCCAAATTGAGCATGATGCCTCTTCCCCCATGCAAGCGGATAAAGGTGAGGATTTAGGACTGAAATGCCTTTTGGATGCAGAACTATTTTATCACCAGCAGTTGATGGAAGGGAGGAACCGTTCAGTCCTGGATTATCTCAATGAACGGATGATTCCTGAAGATCAATGGTCCCACTTCAAACTGGGGTATGCCCCGGATGGGTGGACGAAAACTGAAGAATATCTCAAGGGAAAAGGACATCTTCCCCCCCTTTTAACACGAACCGGACTGAGCAAGACCAACGAAGAAAACGGAAGGCGTTATGACAGATTCCGGAACCGTTTGCTCTTTCCGGTGCATGATGTCCCTTATTACCGCAAAAGTCTTGTGCTCTACGGACTTTATCAAGGTATGGAGGAAATTCGAAAAAGCCGGGAAATCATCTGTGTTGAAGGTTATCTGGATGTGATACGTCTTCATGAATACGGTTTCAAAAATGCTGTTGCTCCTTGTGGAACTGCACTGACCGAACAGCATCTTCAGTTGGTTAAACGCTATGCAGAGCGGGTCATCCTGCTTTTTGATGGAGATGATGCAGGGAGGGAAGCAGCCCGGACCCACGGACGTCTTTTTCTGCCTCATCAGTTGGAGGCTTCGGTGGTCATGCTTCCCGACGGATCAGACCCTGACAGTTTTTTGCTGGATCATGGGGCTGATGCCTTCCGGGAATTGCTACTGAAGCAGATGCCGGTGCTCGATTACCTGCTTCAACAGACCCTTTCAAAATATCCTGATTCCCTGCAGGGTAAACTCAAAGCCCTGGATGAATTGCTTCCGATATTTGCTGAAATCAAAGATCAGACGCTGAAACAGATGACCCTGAATGCGGTTGCGGAAAAAATGGGACTGCCTACATCCCAACTTTTGGAAAAATCAAGGAAGTTTTTGAAAAACCCTGATCAAACTGCTATACAGTCCTCACCATCAGTGTTTCATGAGGAATCCAGGGATGAACTCTGGATTTTGCAGACACTTCTTAAAAATCAGGATGAGGCCTCTCAGGTTCGCAGCCATCTGCAGCCTGAGGAATTGCAGTCGCCACGTTTAAAAAAACTTTACGAGGCTCTGCTGGAAATGGAAGAACAGGGTTTGGGATTTTCCATCTCAACTCTGGAAGAAAAAAATCCTGAATTGTATCAGGCAGCCATGAGCCTGAGCGTGGAGGAATTACCCCAGCATGATGTATTGCTTTCCATCAAGCGCATCAAACAGAGAAACCTTAAGTCTGAATTTCAGGAATTGGGGTCTCAAGGTTCCATGGAAGAGCGTCTCAGAGCGCGTCTTGAACACCGTAAAAAACAAAAAGAACTGGTGGATCTTTTAGGAAATCCTTCCTTAACATGACCCGAGCTTTCCCATGACTGCAACCAATCCAGCGAAAATCCAATTGGACACCAAGGAAGAAATCCTTAAACCCGATACAAAATTGATCAAAGATCTGATCGCTGAAGGTCGGGAAAAAGGATTCATTACCCTTGATGATATTAACAATCACCTTGGAGATGATCCTGTAAGTTCAGAACAGATGGAGCAGATTTTCAGTGTCTTTTCGGAGATGGAAATTGACGTGGTGGATTCTGATAAAAAGGAGAATCTCAATAATCGTGAATTTAATCCGGAATTTGAATTTGACCTGGAAGGGGAACTGGATCTTGATCCTGGTATAGACAACTCGACTGATGATCCGGTCCGGATGTACCTCAGGGAAATGGGAAGTATAGAGTTGTTGACCCGTGAGGGGGAAGTGGATGTCGCAAAAAAGATTGAAGACGGGCAACTGGAGTTGATTGAAATTTTTTCAAACTCTGATCTCATCATTCAATACCTGATCGATCTGAACAAAAGGCTTAAGACTTACAAGATCAGAGCAAGGCAAGTGGTCTCCGGTTTGGACGATGATGACAATGTTATTGAGGATGAGGAGGTTGCCACCAGGAAATTGATCGACGTTTTGGAACTACTAAAGAAGCATTTTGAAAAGGTAAAACGAATTGAAAACAGATTGGGAAGTTCAAGAAACAAGAAAAAAGACTTGGATGAAATAGAAACTCAGAGAAAGGCATGTAGAGAAATCATTTGCGGCATCAATTTCAATTCACGTCAGCTTGAGTTGATGTGCATGGAAATGTTCAATCATAAGAGCAAGATCGACCTGACATATCGTCAAATGGAAAGGCAAGCCTGCAATTTTAATCTCACGGTTGATGAGTTGAAAAAACTTTTTAATGAGCTTAAAGAAACTCCGAACCACGCAAAGCAGGGTAAAATCATCAATCAGATCGAGGAAGAGACCGGTTGCCCTTTCCCCATCGCAAACCGTACTTTTGAAAAAATTCAGACCTGGCAGAAACGCATTCAGGATATGACTGAAAAAACAAACCTCAGTTGGAAAGATTTTGAAGCTGAGGTGAAACGCCTGAAAATTGCGGAAAGACGGGTCAAGTTTGCCAAAAGTCATTTGGTGGAGGCCAACCTCCGCCTTGTCATTAGCATCGCCAAAAAATACACCAATCGAGGTCTACAGTTTCTTGATCTGATCCAGGAAGGAAACATAGGTTTAATGAAAGCAGTAGATAAATTTGAATACCGAAGGGGTTATAAGTTCTCAACCTATGCCACTTGGTGGATCCGCCAGTCCATTACCCGCTCGATTGCAGATCAGGCACGGACGATCAGGATTCCCGTGCATATGATTGAAACCATCAATAAACTTTCCAGAACTTCCAGGAATCTGGTTCAGGAGTTGGGACGGGAACCTACCGCGGATGAACTTTCACATCACATCGGGATGCCTTTGCACAAGGTGCGGAAGGTCCTTAAAATTGCCAAAGAACCGATTTCTCTGGACACTCCGATCGGAGATGATGAAGATTCACTATTGAAGGATTTCATCGCCGACGAAAATGTGGATGATCCAAGTCAGGCCACGGTTTCTTCCAATATGGGAGAAAAAACCCGTGAAGCACTAAAAAGCCTGACTGCTCGAGAAGAAAAGGTTCTTCGCATGCGTTTTGGGCTGGATGAAGTCAAAGACCATACACTCGAAGAGGTGGGGCAGGATTTCGATGTGACACGTGAACGGATCAGGCAGATTGAAGCAAAAGCCCTTCGAAAATTAAGGCATCCTTCCAGGTCGAAACTGCTAAAATCATTTTACGAAGGCTGATATTACAGTCTTTTTCTCCCTACCGGTTCTGGGGCTCCTGAGGGCATGGAATTTGATTTGCAAATTAGTGTTCTTCTGAGGACTCTCCTATATTTTATCCTGCATCAGCGATGAAATTTTTACGCGTTCTGATTTTATTTTCTCTGATTGGTTCAATCCTGCCTCAACAGGGGTCATCCCAGGATTCACCATTATTGATCCAGTCAGTGGAACTGATCCGCCGTGGGCAGCAGGTTACGGTCCATCTTCTGACCAACGGTCCTCCTGTTTATGAAGTAAACGAAAACCTGCCGGCGAAGACCCTCGTCATCAAATTTCAGAATGCCAGGCTTGATTTTGTTGATGGCCGAAATGAGAGGCTTTTCAACGATGAACAGGTTGCCGGGATTCGTTTTAACAAAGTGGATGATGCCATTTGGGCCCAGTTCAAATTGAGGCTGAGCGAATTAAGTTATGAAATTGTACCCCGGACTGAGGGTGACGGAATTGCCATAGTATTGCGGCCTCCAAGAAAGGTGGCGGAAGTGGATGAGGAAATTCTGCCTCTTTTTGAGCTGAGTTCAGTTGCTCTGGAATCGGGGAAAGCGGAATCCAGCACCCTTCGCTTTAACTTCATTGCTGCTCCTTCCCGGGGAAGTCTTAATCAGAGTAACGACGCATTGATTCCGAGAATCTTTCTACTTGAATCGGCAGATCAAAACCTCTTGACCGTCCGGTTTCCGGAAACCCTTCCCATGGAAGGACTTGAATTGAGCAACTTGGAGGATTCCAGGATCCGCTATCTCAAAATCCGCCCTGAAGTAAACCAGACCCTCGTCGATTTTGAACTTTCGGTGGAGGATTTGAGAATCGAAAGGACTTCGGACCTCCAGAAGAAATCCTGGCAATTGGAGCTTTTTGGATCCCCACTGGTAGCAGACAATGCCAGTGGAGTGGCTGAGTTGAGCGAGGAGGAACAAAAGGCTGCAGCAAAGGCAGAACGCGATAAACTCCGAAGAAGACTGATGCTTAAAAGCATGCTTCAGGAAGCGGAAAACGCTTTCCGTGACGGTTTATACAATGAAGCAGTAAAGTTGTTCCAGGCGGTTTACGCCCAAGGCAAAGCAGATTCAGGAGAATTTGATGAACCCCTCGAGCCGCTTGCGATGCAGGCGATGTTTCGGGCGGCGGATGTTCTCTACACCATGCTTGAACGAAGTAGAGGGAACAACCACCATCGTTCCATCGATGCCTTCAAGACTGCCGTCAGGATTGTGGAAATGAATCAGAAACCTGATGCAGATGAAAATTCTTCAAGCCTAGAGTCATTCATCCCCCATGCGAAATTCCGCATCGCACGAAGTTACCAGAAAATGCAGTTTCATAGTGAAGCCAGCCAGTATTTTGAGCAATTGCGGCAACAGTTCCCGAACTCAATGGAAGCGGTGGAAGCGATTTTCTGGAAAGCGGTGACTCAAGTAGACCGTCGGAACTGGGGACAAGCCATCGAGGATTTCAAAGAATATCTTAGGACTTCACCTGCTCCCAAGCATCTTGCAGTAACTCATTACAAGCTCGCTCAGGCTTATTATCAACAAGGACGTTTCATCACCGCCAGGGAACACTTTGATACCGCCAGAGACCTCAATACGGCCTACGTCCGCCAGGACCCGACCCTTTTATTTCATATGGGTGAGACGTATTACGAAAACGCGGATTACACCACTGCCCGTGAAGTTTTCAAAATGCTTTTACGGCTTTACCCCAAGGCTGATTTTTCAAAATTTGTTGCGTTGAGGCTGGGTGATTTTTTAAGGGATGAGGGCAAGGAAGATGAAGCCATCGTGGCATACCGCAATGCGATTGACAGTTATTCCCGCGAGATTGCTCTTTTAGGAAAACTCAGGATTGCGAATATTCAGTCGCAGCGTCCTTTTTCCAGCGAATACCTGAAAGCACTCAAAGCCTACGAAGATATCATTACCCTTTATCCGGAATCAGAGCAGGCAGAAGAGGCTTTGCTGATGAAAGGTCTTACCCTGACCCTATACGGGTTTTATCAGCAGGCGATTGATAGTCTCGAAAAGTTTATGGACCGTTATCCCCAGAGTGTTTATGTGCGCAGAAATGTGATTCAGGAAAGTATTGATGAGAACCTTAAAGGTCTCATCGACCAGCATTTCCGCAATCAGGATGATCTTGCTCTGGTGGCGGCTTACCGGGATTACAAAACGAAATATATGCTTAACTTCCGTTTTGACACCACCCTCTTTCAGGCATCGGTGGCACATAGCAGGTTAGGTTTGTTTGATGATGCACTAGATATCCAGCGTTTTCTCGATACCCGTGCTTCGGGTACCATGGGTGAACTTAATCACCTGGAGACCGGACGTACTCTATATGAGAAAAAGGACTATCCTGCAGCACGAAACAAGTTGGCTCAATTTCTCCAGCAGTACCCGGAAAGTGTTTATGATGCCGACGCGCGGATGCTTTTGGCCCGTGTCTATCGGAAAAACAAGGAGTTTTCCAAAGCTTTGATCGTTTATGAGCAGACCATTGAAAAATATGATCAGGATCAGGACCCCTTGAAAGCGGAAATTGTTCCGGAACTGTATTATGATACTGCACAGATGCTGGAAGAGGCCGGTTACTTTTCAGAAGCTGCGGATGCCTACCTTCAGGCCGTCAAACGCTACAACCATCCGGTGACAAAGCCCGATACACCCTTGTTTATCATCCACAGTCACTTTCTTGCTGGAGAAATGTTGTATAAGGTGCAAAACAATGAATCCGCGCTCGCACAGTTTGAGAAAACCATCGGGCTTTATGAAAACCGTCAGGAACCTGAAATTCGGGAAAGAATCCACTGGGCTCATTATCATAGAGGTAACCTTTATGCCCAACAGGGACAGGAAGAAAAAGCACTTAAAATCTACAAGGATCTGATCGATTCCCCGGAAGGAGAAGGCAGCCTCTGGAAAAAAATGGCGATCGAAAGCTACCAGTCCCTCGCACGCCAGATGTCCTACCAGAATTACCTCAACCAGTAACCCCTTCACTCTTGCAATCTTGGATGGGCAAGCTAAGATGATTTCTTTAATGGGGCGTAGCCAAGTGGTAAGGCAACGGGTTTTGATCCCGTGATACGAAGGTTCGATCCCTTCCGCCCCAGCCAGCCTGATAAATCCAATTCTACAATTCCTCTTTTTTCTGGTTCACTCAAAGCAGGAAGTGTCTTTAAGTGGTCAAAGAAAAAGACCAACCCCTAAAATTTTCTGAATGGCGTCCGATCGGGGTTTGCGATCAAGGACGAGCGAATCAACGCAGTGCACGGATGTTTTCCAGGCGGGATTTTGAGAAAATCTGCAGTCCTGGAGTGAACCGCAAGAATTGGGAAAAGATTCCCCAGATCCGAAAACTGGTGGAACGTTATGCGTTGGAGGTTTCCCGTTTTTCCAACCTGACCAAAGACATGAAGAAACCCGGTATCGTCAGCATCAAGCTGGTGGGTGCTGTGTTAGGGCATGAGGAAACCCCAGGTCTGAATCTGGAATCGAAGGATGGCAAGGTTCAGTTGTTTCAGGTTGAATTTGAAGAAACCGCGGAACCCAAAAAAGCGCGTAGCTGGTTAAAATATATCATATTCGCATTTTTGGGAATGGCTCTGTTGATAACGTTATTTTTTTTGATGAATTTAAATTTCCAAACCAATCCAAATATTTCGCAAAAAGGATCGAATGCTTCTTGCCGTAGCATTGCTCCCCAACAAAGCCGAATGAAGACATTGAAGGATTTGAGAAGAGATCTGCTGGGTGACCTGAAAAGACTTCCTGAATGGTCTAGGCTTCAGGATGTCCAAAACCTTTGTTCAGAAGGAGGGGTTGGCTCTCAACAACAGGAAATCGTTTTTCTTCGCTGTTTACTGAGAGTGCGTGCGGAAACCGAGACACTGGGGACCACGGAGATTACAGGAATTTCCAGGATGGAACGTTGTGCAGAATCAATTTGTGCTGAAAATCAACAACACCTTCAGCCCTACTGCAGGAGACTATGATTTCGGAAAGAAAGTTTAGAATCAGGTGATCAGATTGCTCCAGAAGAATCTCAGTTGTTCTGGATCTCCTTTAACTTCGTTAAACTCATCAACCAGTTCATTCAGGCGTTCCACATCTTCTTTGCGGATGGCCTCAACCATCTGCAGCATCACATGGAGTTTGTCCATGGATATTCCTAAAAGGTCACTGCAGTGGAGGATGAATTCGCGTTCCTTTGGATGAAATTCCTCATCAGACCAGGCTACAAAAATCAGGTCCATCATCAGGCTATAACCACGTTTGTCATAAAACGTGGCCATGGTTTTACGCATTTCATCGGTTTCCGGAAGTTGAACGAATTTGATCAACTTTCCCAGGGTCCCATTTTCCAGGCCGAAGATTTGGACCATTCTTCGAAGGTATTCGATTTCTTCATCAAGGATAACGTCATCGGCGTCAATCAGCAGTGTCAAAACTTGAAGATAACGAAATTTGTCCTCATCGGAAGAGGTGACCATAGGGTGTGCCACAACCTGTGCAGGCCATGAAGGATAAAGTTGTTCTTTGAGATCGGGCATTGATGGACTCCTGAATTATCTTACAGGGTGTTAGATTGAATAAACATTTTCTTACTTTTCTTCCGGTTCAATTCCCAAGGCGATATTGCTGACTTCAGCATATCGTTCAACGAATTCTATTTGTATGTCTTTTTTTATATAATCCGGAAGTTCCTCGTACTGCGGTTTGTTGGCCCTGGGCAGAATGATTTGTTTTATTCCCCCCAATCTTGCACCAACAAGTTTTTCTCGAATTCCCCCGACAGGAAGCACTTGGCCGGTCAACGTCAACTCTCCGGTCATTGCCAAATCTTTCTTGACCGTTTTTTTAAGGGCCAGGGAATGGATTGCTGTTGCCATGGAAATTCCTGCAGAAGGACCGTCTTTGGGTGTTGCACCCTCCGGGACATGTAAATGCACGGGTTGATCCAAACCAATGCGACGGTCCTTTTGTCCGTTCAGGATGGACCGGACCAGGCTATGGGCAATTTTTGAAGATTCCTGCATGACTTCGCCGAGTTGACCGGTGAGTTTCAATTCTGCCTTCTCTCCCTGGAGGGCAATTGCCTCGATGTTCAAGATCGATCCTCCGCTTGGAGTCCAAGCCAGTCCCTGGGCTATGCCTGGATGTTCCGGAGATTTGAAGGCATCTTTCGGGAAGAGAGCTGGGCCGAGCAATGATTTGAGATCCCCGGGTGTGACGGTTTTTGAAGATTTTTCTCCTTTTGCAACCTTTAGGGCGACACCACGGCTGAGAGCTTTCAGTTGTTTTTCCAGTCCACGGACTCCGGTTTCCCGTGTGTATTCCTGAATCAGTTTCTCCAAAGTTTTTTTGGGAAGTCGAAACTGTTCCTTGTTCAACCCGGACTCTTCTAAGACTTTTGGAATCAGATATTTGGTGCCGATCTGGATTTTTTCTTCATTGATGTAACCCGAAAGATTGATGATTTCTAAACGGTCTTTTAATGCGGGTGGAATCGTATCCAGAACATTTGCTGTGGCAATGAAGAGCACATTGGAGAGATCGTAGTGAAGATCAAGGTAATGGTCCATGAACTCACGATTCTGTTCCGGATCTAGCACCTCGAGTAAGACTGAGAGTGGGTCGCCACGGTAGCTTTGCCCCATCTTGTCCAGTTCATCCAGGAGGATTACCGGATTTCCCGTCTTGACTGATTTTAGAGCCTGAATGAAGCGTCCCGGCATAGCGCCAATGTAGGTTCTTCGATGTCCTTTCAGTTCGGATTCATCGGTCAGGCCGCCAACTGAGAATCGATAGAATTCCCGCCCCAAAGCCCGGGCGATGGAACGTCCAAGAGATGTTTTTCCTACTCCCGGAGGACCGACGAAACAAAGGATCGCGCCTTTGGTGGTCTTTCTGAGCTTACTGACCCCAATGAATTCCAAGATCCGGGTTTTCACTTTCTGCATCCCATAGTGATCCTGATTTAGAATCTTCTCAGCCCGGGATAGACTCAGTCTGTCACGGCTATATTGTTTCCAGGGAAGCGAGGCTATGCAGTCAAGGTATTGGTGAACGATTTGAAGTTCCGGAGAGTGCTCATCGAGCATCGAATAACGATGCATCTCATCATCAACACGTTTCAATGCTTCTTCATTCAAATCCAGATTCTCAAATCTTTCCCGAAATCTTCTCAGTTCCAGGCTTTTACGGTCCTGTTCGAGGCCCAATTCCTGTTGGATTTCACGAAGTTGTTCGCGGAGAAAAAAATCACGCTGCTGTTTGGAAACACGTTCATCGATTTTTTGGCTGATCTGTTCCTTGAGCAGGCTCAGATCATATTCTTCTCTTAACAACAAAAGAGTGTTTTCAATTCTTTGTTCCAGGTTTTCGGTTTCAAGGATTTTTTGAAGATCTTCACTCTTTGCGTTGGTCATGGAGGCCGCCAGATCTGCCAGCATCACTGGATCATTGATGTCCACCTGATTCAGCAAATGAAACATTTCCTGTGAAAAAGTCGGATTCTGTGGGATCAGTTCCTTGAGGGTCGAAACAATGGCAGCTGCTCCGGCTTTCAGTTCTTCAGTGAGTTTAATCTTCTTATCTTCGAAATAACCGATCTCGGCCTGATAGTGTTGTTGTTTGCGTTGATATCGTTTGATCTTGATGCGTTGCAAAGTGGAAAGCATGAACTGACAGCTTTGGTCTGGAAGTTCAACCCAGTTCAAAACATAAGCAAGAGTTCCTAGACGGTAGAGTTGTGAGGCATTAACGAGCATGTCCTGGTCTTCACGCAACTTGTCAGGTTTGACCATAACCACCGCGATCATTTTATCTTCACTGATCTGTTCTCTAAGCCACTGACTGGTTTGGTTGTCGACACTGATCGGCGAGAGGATGCCGGGAAAGATCGGACGGTGGAAAGCAGGCAGTACCGGAACCTTTTCCGGGAGATCAGCCGTTGTTACAACGGTACCCTCAGAATCCACCAGAAGAATCCTGTCCCGTCGGGCTTTATTTTTTCCTAATCCTGAGTTGGATTGCTGGGTCATATTTTCAAGAAATACAGTCTAAGAATTGATGCTTCAAAAGCAGAAACTCCAAATCCATCCGGGCTTTATTCCACTGGTGACGTTCTGAATGTGTTCAAGATGTCCTGGGGAGGATTGTTCCAGGCAGATAAACATGTTAACAATAAGACAACCTATAAAAAGGGTCAATGGATAAGGAACACAACTCATCTGACACGATAGAAAGTTTTTGCAAAAACAAGAGGTTGATCATCTCTATGAGTATGAAGAACATACTTTGGTACCCCATTTTTTCCATGTTGGGGTGTTTTTCAGGATCAAGAAAGTGACAACACTGAGTCTGGTCAAGTCGTGAAAATAAATCATTCATCGATTGGAGTGATCGGTGCTGGAGCCTGGGGAACAGCCCTTTCATGTTTGCTGCTTGAGAAAAATCGGCACGTGAAGCTATGGGCTTATGAAGATCAAACAGCACAGAACATCAACCAATACCGCGAAAATAAAGTCTTTCTTCCTGGAGTGGCAATTCCTGAGGGTATCCAGGTGTTTTCTGACATCAGGCAGGTTGCTGCTGATTGTGAAACACTTGTGGTTGCTTCCCCGGTTCAAAAAACCAGGAGTCTGATTCGGGAATTTAAAACAGTTCTGACATCAAACCATCAGTTTGTTCTTGCAGGAAAAGGGATCGAGCGTGAGAGTGGGAGTCTTCTCCATGAAATTTTTGAGGAGGAACTTGGAACTTCCGGGAATGTTTCCATACTTTCCGGGCCAACCTTTGCAATGGAAGTTGCTAAGAAAAAACCAACAGCAGCAGTTATTGCATCAACCGATCCTGAATTGGGAAGTCACATTCAGGATATGATGCATGGGCCGCGATTCAGGCTCTACCGAAGCAATGATCTGATAGGGGTTCAGTTGGCAGGGGCAGTAAAAAATGTGCTTGCCATCGCAGCAGGAATTGCCGAGGGAATGCAACTGGGTTTGAATGCAAGAGCCGCTCTGATTTGCAGGGGGCTGTCAGAGATGACACGACTTGGAGTTAAAATGGGGGGAGTGCCTGAAACCTTTTCGGGAATGGCTGGTTTGGGAGATCTGGTTTTAACTGGAACCGGTTCCCTTTCCCGGAATCATACTCTTGGGCTCCGAATCGGAGAAGGACTGTCACCTGAAGAATTATTTCAAAATCAACTAACGGTTACCGAAGGAGCGGCTACTTCAGTTTCACTCCAATCATTAAGCCGTCATCATCAATTAGAAATGCCTATCTGTGAAGCAGTATATCGAATTCTTTACCAAGGGCAGGCTCCTATGGAAGCACTGACTCAGCTTCTTGAAAGACAAATGCCTGAATCGGAATCCATCAATTGGGGCCAAAATAGTTCAGACTGATGAGAAGATTTTTTTCTGCCCCGGGGCTCACGGTTTTTTTTACATACACCCTCTTTATTTCCAGTACCTTCACCATCGCAGGGCAAGATGCCTCCATCGTATTTCTGTATCTTCTGGGAATTTATAGCCTGATCCGTCAACGAAAATGGCCTGACATGAGTCATCCGCTGCTCTGGATGTTTCTCCTGTTTACAGCAATCTCTCTGGTTTCCGGGATATTCAACCAATATGAAGTCGACACTTTAATGAATCTAAGAAACAACTGGAGATTCGTTTTTCCCTTTGTTCTTTTGACGGCGATGTATCAAGTAGATGAAAAGAATCTTTTAAAAACCTATTACGGATTTTGGCTTTTTATCGCGTTGTACGGAATCGTTCAGTTTTTTACCGGTGTCGACTGGTTCCGTCCTGAAGAATCAAGCCTCTCAACACCCTATATGGGAACTGGTGATGGCTTCGGTATTTTTCATGCGAAAGGAAACTTTACCCATCACCTCACTTTTGGTGGTTCAATGCTGTTATGTAGTTCTTTGGCGGCGTCATTCGTTTTTCTGAAAGGATTAGATTGGAAAATCCGTTCACTGATGTTTTTTGCTGTAGGACTTCTGTGGATGTCAGCATTAGCTTCTCTGGGACGCAGTATCTGGATCGGATTGATGGTGTCATTGATTATACTGTTGGTGAGAATTTCACCGAAACTGATGCTGGCACTGACTTTCCTGGTAGGGATTTCAGCGATATACCTCTTTGTTGGTTTTGAATCAGGAAATTTGAAAACGGCCAAGCCTGAAACCAGACTTGAGATGGTCCAACATCGGTTGGCCAGCGGCTTCAGCATGAAGTCGAATCAGGATCGATTATTGATGTGGAAAAGTGCATGGCAGGGGATTCAGGATCATTTCTGGCTTGGGATTGGTTTCGGAAAAGATGCCGAAGTCATGGAGGCCTATCGTAAAAAAATAACCGATGAAACCGGTCATCGTTTCAATAATTCAGCCAGCGCAGGTGTCCACAATATTTTCCTTCAGACCTGGCTCAACTATGGGATTTTCGGATTTGTAAGTTTTCTCGGTATTTGGATCGTTTTTTTTCAGCAGCTGATCCAGGGCCTGAAAAAGACAGTTCGATTCGACTACGGAAACTGTATTTTATGGGGTGCGATTGCAGGCATTGGAGGCTTCTTAACGGCAGGGTTTTTTGAAAACAATTTCCGAGATGGCGAAGTTCAGACTGCTGCATTATTACTGATCAGTTTGGCTTTGTTTGAATTGAAAAAACAAAGCTCCCCATTATTCTCAAAAAAATAATTCTGATTGGATAATCTCTAACTTGGATAAAAGCAAAAATATAATGATTGAAATCCAAATAAAAGAGCCTGGTGGCCCTGAAGTTTTGGTTCCGATAGAGGCGTCAATTCCGGAACCAGGCGAGGAGCAGGTTTTGATTGAAGTGGAAGCTTCTGGAGTGAATCGGCCGGATGTGATGCAGCGCAAAGGGCTTTATCCCCCTCCCCCGGGAGCCAGCAGTATTCCCGGGCTGGAAGTCTCCGGTATGGTGCGAAAGTTAGGTAAAGGTGCAAACCCTGATTTATTGGGAAAATCGGTTTGTGCTCTTGTCAGCGGAGGCGGTTATGCTGAGTGGTGTGTGGCAGAGGATAAACTCTGTCTTCCTGTACCGGGAAGCATTTCGATTCCAGATGCAGCCGGAATCCCAGAAACCTTTTTTACTGTTTGGACCAATGTATTCCAAAGAGGGCGTTTACAGGAAGGAGAAACCCTGTTAGTTCATGGAGGCAGCAGCGGTATCGGAACCACCGCAATCCAGTTGGCCAAACAGTTTGGTGCAACGGTTTATGTCACAGCAGGGACCAATGAAAAGTGTGAGTACTGCCTGAAATTGGGTGCGGATGGAGCGTTCAATTATCGGGAAACGGATTTTGTCGAGGAAATCCGTCAAAAAGAGAAAAACGGTATTGATGTGGTTTTAGATATGGTGGGAGGAGATTATTTCCAGAAAAACATTCAACTGATGGCAACCGAAGGCCGTTTGGTGCAGATAGCCATTCAGCAGGGTTATCGGACCGAGTTGGATCTCAGGAATCTTTTGATGAAACGGATTTATCTAACCGGCTCAACCTTACGTCCAAGAACGGTGAATCAGAAAGCAGAAATTGCCTTGGAATTAGAACAAAAAGTTTGGCCTCTTCTTGGATCTGGAAAAATTAAACCTGTCATACACAGTACCTTCCCTTTATCCCAAGCATCAGACGCACATCAACTGATGGAGGAAGGATCCCACATTGGCAAGATCCTGCTTATTCCCAAAACCTGATTTTTCAGCAAATTAAACCGGTCTAGGGAGTTACATTACCGCACCCATTTGCCAGGGAAGGAACTCATGGTCGCCAAATCCCTGTGCTTCGCTTTTACTCGGTTTTCCTGAAGCAGTGTCAAGAATCAACTGAAAGATCTCTTCTCCCATTTGCTGAACCGATTTCCCGCCGTCCAGGACCTCTCCGCAATTCACATCCATGTCTTCTTCAATATGGCGGTACATGGTTGAATTGGTTGCCAGTTTCAAGCTCGGTGCAGGTTTACACCCGAAAACCGAACCCCGACCCGTGGTGAAGCAAACCACATTCGCTCCGGCTGCGACCTGACCGGTTACTGAAACCGGGTCGTATCCTGGTGAATCCATGAAGACAAATCCTTTACTCGTCACAGTTTCAGCATATTGGTAGACTTGCTGGAGAGGGGAGGTGCCTCCTTTGGCAACGGCTCCAAGGGATTTTTCCAGGATGGTGGTTAATCCTCCTGCTTTATTCCCGGGTGATGGATTGTTGTTCATTTCTGCTTTGTTCCGCATGGTATAATCTTCCCACCACTGAATCAGGTCGACAATTTTTCTTCCTACTTTTTCACTCACGGCACGTCGGGTGAGGAGGTGTTCCGCACCATAGATTTCAGGTGTTTCACTTAAAATCGCTGTCCCTCCATGACGGACGAGCAGGTCTGCTGCTGCCCCTAAGGAAGGATTGGCCGTAATTCCGGAATAAGCATCTGAACCTCCGCATTCCAGCCCAAGGGTTAAGTGACTGGCAGGAACGGTTTGACGCTGGATGGATTTGAAGTCAGGAATCATTTCACGGACCATACTGACTCCTCTTTCAACGGTTTTGCGTGTTCCTCCGCTTTCCTGAATCACCATCGTTCGTAACTGAGGTCCCGCCTCAAGCCCGGCTTCCTTGAGCCAATCCGGGATTTGGTTCACTTCGCATCCCAAACCCACTACAAGCACTGCGGCAAGGTTTGGGTGGGCAGCATATCCTGCCATGGTTCTTCGAAGTAAAGCCAGACCGTTGCCCTGATTCATTCCGCAACCTGTTCCGTGGGTGAATGCGACCACGCCGTCAAGGTTTCCAAGATCTGTTTCACCTTCCTTATCGAAAGCAGCACCGATGTACTTTGCAACCGTTGCGGAGCAATTTACGGAAGTCAGGACGCCAATATAATTTCTTGTACCGGCTCTTCCATCGGGCCGAAGAAATCCTTCAAATGTGGCCTGTTGCTCAACTTCTTCTGGAATTTTCACATCCTTCCCAAATGCGTAATCCCGCTCAAAATCACGAAGGGTGACATTATGGGAATGGACATGTTGTCCGGGAAGAATGGTCTTGGATGCAAAACCGATGATTTGATTGTATTTTCGAATCGGCTGATCGATGTCGATCCGAGCCTGGGCTACTTTGTGTCCCGCAGGGACCGGAGCTTCTGTGGTCACTCCCGGAGAGCCTGCCTCACTTCCCGCAGGAAGGGTTTTGACGGCAACTGCGACATTATCATTTGGATGCAGTTTTATGGTTGTTGGATTCATTGATGCCTCCTAAAGCAATTCTTATTTTTTTAAGGGATGATACACCCTGGGTATGCGTTGGTTCAAGCCGGTCAGGATTTCGTACGGAATCGTTCCCAAATCTGAGGCCATTTCTTCAGCAGTAATCGAATGGTTCTCCATTTGGCCGAGAATCACGGCCTCTTCACCAACAGGGATTTTTTGAAGGTTCGTATTGACCATAAACTGGTCCATGCAGACCCGGCCGACGATCGGCTTCTTTTCATCACGAATCAGAATGTTGCCACGATTCGACAGATCTCTCCGGAAACCGTCTCCATAGCCAAGAGGGATTGTTGAAACTTCAATATCCTCTTCCGGAGCCCAGGTGGCTCCATAGCTTATCGGGCTTCCCGCTTTAACGGTTTTGCTGTAAACCACCCTGGCCTTGAGACTGAGAGCTGGTTTCAGGTCAAGAAGCTTGTGTGATTTGGGATCAGGAACAACGCCATAGAGAATGATTCCAGGACGGACCATGTCAAGAAAAGTTTCAGGAAAATGGAGGATCCCTCCGGAATTGGCAAGGTGGCAGATCGGTTTTTTAGAACTGTGTTCCTGAAAATATTCAATGGCCGAATTGAATCGTTCCAGTTGCTCAAAGGTCATCGGTGATTCAGGATCATCTGCACATGCCAGATGAGAATAGATTCCAACGATCTCCAAATGATCACTTTTTGCTGCCCTGGCGAGAAAGTCTCTGGTTTCATATTCTGGAGCGCCAATCCGTTCCATCCCCGTGTCGATTTTCAAATGAACCCTGGCCCGTTTCCCGATTGGTTGTACGGTTTTTTCCGTCCAATCAAGATTTTCCAATGAAGACACGGTGAACTCCAAATCCCAATCGAGAAATTCCTGGATCTGGTCCTGAAGCACCCCTCCAAAAACCAGGATAGGAATTGAGATCCCGGCTTTTCTCAGTTCGATCCCTTCCTGAGCTATGGCAACGGCCAGCCAATCGACCCCAAGTTTCTGATACAGCGTTGCGGTTTCAATAATCCCATGTCCATAAGCGTTCGCTTTCACCACGGCCATGAGCTTTCTCGGGCCCGTGTGTTTCCTTATTTGCTCCAGGTTATGAGCTAGCAGATTATGGTCGACTTCAATCCAACAGGGTCTCATCAGGATTCTGTGGAAAGGTCATCCATTCCAATCTGGAAAGGCTAAGCTTGTTGACTGTAAAAACCGAAAAGTGCGCTGCAGAAAAGTTCGAAGTTTTCAATTTCAAAATCTTCATTGATTTTTTCAAGGGTTTCAAGAAATGTCTCGAATCCCGAAAACTGTCGGTAGGCGGGGTAGATGCGGATTCGAATCTCGAATTTGAGAAACAAGGGGAGCAAATCATTGACAAGGGTTGCCAGTTGATTGGGATCTTCTCGAAGAAGGGTCAATACTCTCCTGATACCCTTTCCCATTTTTGGCAGAGGCTTTCCCGGGTGTAACTTTTCTTTTCTGATGTGCACTGCCTGCACCTGGGAAGTTTACGCGGTATCCCTGTTCAGAGCCTATTTCCTGGAGTAGGGCTCCTGCCTGTTTGGTATCCAATTCCAGGGGGGGAATTTCTCCTCCAAGGATACGTCCCAAAAATGGATTCTTCGGATTGCTGTATACTTCGTAGGTTTCCCTTCCGAATTCATAAGGTAACGCCTGTGCACCCTTGATATTTCTGGGATTTTGTTCAAGAATCAGCGGCGTTTTCTGCTTGTCTCTAGGACTTTCTTCAGTCACTTAATTGCAACGGTGTTTTGATAAAATCAGGTTGGCGAAAAAACTTCTTTCACGAATCGCTCTATAATTCCTTCATTCACGAAGCTTTCATTTAAAACGAATAAGATGAATATAACATCCGAATTTCTTCAAGTTCCAGCAAATCCTAAAGGGTTATTTCATCAAGTTCAGATTATTTCCCTCAGATGAAAGATTGCGGAACAGTCTTTGCGTCTTGTGTTCATGCAGGATCATCACCTGAATGAACTTTTCTCTCTTTATTTTTATTACCGATGCTGAATTTGATTAAAGCTGCCCTCGTCTTTTTGGGAATACTCTCACTCTCAACTTCCAAGTCATTGGCATTAGCCCCGGAATGGAAAGTATACCGGGATGTTTTTGAAAAAGGAGATTGTGCCAGGATTATCAGGGAACTTGGAGCGATTCAGCAAGCGGTTCCAGAACCCCATGGTGACTTCTGGTCAAAGTCGATGATGTTTCTGGGAAAATGTCTATTGAAGGAGAATCAACCGGAAAAAGCAAAAAAATTCATTTTACTCGCTGCAAAAGGGGCGCATTCGGATGTCGCACTTTTTCATCTCATCCAGGCGAATATTAAATCCGGAGAAAAATCGGAGGCACTCGAAAACATTTCCCAATTGTTAGAGCAACCGAAGCATGTTTTCTATCTTGCCCGCATCAGGAACTTATTAAGGGAAAATTTTAACAGTGAGGATGAAAGAAAAATGCTTTTTCATTTTCTTTCTCAACATCGGGAACATCCAGAATATTTTCTTCATGATGCAAAACTGCACCAACTATTTATAACTCAATCAGATCTTTTTAAGCAGCCAGTGAACAAAAAATTACGTCTGCTTGGTTGGCTGTACCCTGAAGATGAAACGACGGCGAAACAGTCCCATAAGTCCATTTGGCCTACGGATTTTAAAGATCTGACTCCAGAACAAATCAAACTCCGGGTTCAGAATCTCAAAAAACTGAATCTTCACCCGTATCTCATCTCACATCTGCCAAGGCTTGTTGAAGACCAGGATGCAGCGCTGCGACAATGGCTTGGTAATTCTTGGATCGATGCTCATTTCAGGACTAAGCAATATCAAAGCATCTATACAAAAATCAAAGAAGGTGAATTGGAAAAAGACTGGGGAATGTCTGCAAAAAATCTCCTCTACTGGAATGCCCTGCTCAAAATGAAAAGAAGGAAGTTAGATGAAGCTGTCAGCTATGTTGAAAATCTGAAAAAAATCGACCCGAAAAACAGCAGGCTTCCTTTCCTGTACCGTTCATTGGCAAAAAACTTTAAATCTAGACGAAAACCCGAACCGACTCACGAGTGGTGGACGAGGTTGATTAAAGAATACCCAAAGCATCGTTATACCATTACGGCTCATTGGGAAGAAGCCTGGAAGTACTACTCAAGGAATCAGTTTTATTCTTCACTGAAACACCTGGATGCAGGATTTGCGATCATTCCAAAATATTCGAAAAAGCGTCCACAGTTTATTTATTGGCGGGCAAAAACCCATGATTTATTAAAACACCAACAGGAATCAGATCAGCTTTACGGAGAATTATTTACAAAATATGCCAACACTTATTATGGCTTACGGGGAATGCTTGAGCAGGGGAAGTTAGAAGCGGATTCTGATTCTATGAAAAATCTGATTAAAAAAACGGAGCATAGGTCTGGTCAGAATTTAACTGATTCAGAGAAAATCCTTTTGAAAAGATGGGAATTTCTCTTTGACATCCTTGACAATCAACAGGCTGAAGAAGAGATGTTGAATGCTCTCAAAAAGGATCACAGCAAAAGTTTCAGTTGGAAAATCTGTGAACTTTTGAATCGTTATGAGGCATTTCACACTCTGCAAAAAGTGATTGCGAATCATTACATTTATGAACTCTATGACCAGGAAATCGGAGAAGATCCGCTTTGGGAGTTTGCTTTCCCTAGACCCTATTGGGACCATGTCCGTGAGGTCTCTTCCAAGGCTGGAATCGATCCGTATTTTGCACTGGCGATCATGCGCGAAGAGAGTCATTTCAACCCTAATGCAATTTCCCGTTCAGAAGCCATGGGCTTGATGCAGTTGATGCCGGCAACCGCCAAGGAACAGGCAGGAAGGCATAAGATCAAAGTTAACAATTTAAAGCAGTTTTTTGAACCACGACTGAATACCCTGCTGGGGACTGATTATCTGGGAAGGATTGCCTCAAGATTCAATGATTAACTTGTTTATACTGCAGGAGGATACAATGCGGGGCCGACTAACATGAAACGCTGGCTGAAGACCTACAACAGCGCATCTCCGGAAGAATTCGTGGAACATATTCCATTCCAGGAAACCAAGGATTATGTCAAAAGGGTTTACCGTAGTTACCAGATTTACCTCCAGATTTACAGTTCCTGAGAATCTTTACTAGATTAGAATCGATAGAAACCATGACGCTTTACGCCGACAGGACTTTTAAAATCGACACCGAAAACGCGTTCAAGGTCGGTCCTCATATTGTCAGAGTTGAAAAAGAACGTTCGCAAGTGGTCAAACTCAATCTGGGGGAGCCTGATTTCCCGGTTCCAGTCCACATCAAGGATGAGATCAAAAGGCAGTTGGACCTGGACAACACCCATTACTGTGATCCCCAGGGACTGATTGGCTTGAGGGAGGCGATTGCCCGACAGGTAACTGAAACCCGTGGATTTGAAGTCGGGCCCCAGCAAGTGGTTGTCTTTCCAGGAGGCAAGCCCCCAATCGGTTTGGCCCAACAGGTTTATTGCAATCCCGGAGACGAGGTGATTTATCCAAGTCCGGGCTTTCCGATTTATGAATCATTCATCCGTTATGTGGACGCAATTCCTGTCCCTCTGCATCTTGATGAGTCCTCCGATTTTACTTTTTCACCGGAACAGTTATCAGAACTGATCACTTCAAAGACCATTATCAGAACTGATCACTTCAAAAACCAAGCTCATTTACCTGAATTTTCCTTCCAATCCGACAGGGGGAGTCGCCACCCGAGAACAATTGAAGGCCATAGCCGAAGTGATTGAGGAACGTTGTTCAAAGGATGTGCGGGTTTATTCGGATGAGATCTATGAAAACATCCTTTTTGACGATCAAGAACATCATTCCATTGCCTCGATGCCCGGAATGGCAAGCAGGTCCATCATTGCCAGCGGATTTTCTAAAACCTATGCCTGGACCGGTGGTCGAATCGGATACGCGGTATTTCCTAATTCCGAAGAAGCGGAGATTTTCAAGAACTTGAACATCAACTATTTTTCTTGTGTCCCGCCCTATAATCAGGAAGCTGCAAAAGTCGCCCTTGAAAGTCCTCTCTCGAAAACCGCAGTGGGAGAAATGGTTCAAACTTTTGAACAAAGAAGAAATGAAATCTGGGAAGCCTTGAACAAGGTGGAGGGAATCAGTTGCAGGAAACCCGGAGGAGCATTTTATCTGTTCCCGAACATTTCAGAAGTATGTTCAAATCTGGGATTGATGGAATTTCATGAAGGTCTTCCCGAAGCCGAAAAAAAGGAGACTTCTCCGGCAGGTTTTTTTCAGATGTTTGCTCTCTATGAACACCAGGTAGCGGTGCTCGATCGAAGATCTTTCGGAAGTCTGGGATCGGAAGGCAAACATTACCTTCGTTTGTCTACGGCCTCAGAAATCGGGGTGCTCCGTGAAGGAGTTCGGAGGCTTGAGGAGGCTTCCAAGAATCTGGCTGGGCTGCAGAGGTTTCTTCAAAACCGCCCGGATCTCCAATAGTTTGGAGATGTTAAGCGCCTAAATCTCAGCTTTAAATTTCCGAAACTTTAAAAAGTTTATCTTCCCAAGTTGATAACTTACTCGTTTTCAAAAAGATCCTTCCGGTTGGTAAGATCCGTCTCGATAACATTTGAATTTTAAATAATCCTGGAAGATGGAAGGTTTGTAAATGGATTTCCCAAAAAGCATCCTGACACATTCCTGGATGCCTTCGAGGATGGAAGGGTGGGGATGGATCAATTCTGCAAGTTCCTCAATTCCTTTTTCCATCGAAATCAGCAGGGCAACTGCCTGAATCGCACTGGAAGCATGCTCTCCCAGGGCGCGCATTCCTAGGATTTTCATATCTTCATCATCAGTGACCAGGATTTTGAAAAAACCCTGGGTGTTCCGCATGGCAATAGCCCGTGGGATGCATCTGAAATCAAAACTGGCACATCGGTAATTCAACCCCTGTTTTTGTGCCTGTTGTTCATTCATCCCAACCCCTGCCACTTCTGGATTGAGAAACATGATGGTCGAAATGTTCTCATAAATCAGGTTTCGTTTTGGACTTCCATAGATCTTTTCAACTGCATGCCTGCCCTCAAGCTCTCCCACATTGACCAGGGCGATGTCAGAAGTCATGTCTCCCACAGCATAAATGTGGTCGAGGTTGGTTTGGGTATCGTTGTCGATGATGTAACCGATATCGTTCAGTTCCAGACCGATTTCCTTCATGCCGGTATTTTCGACATTAGGAACTCTTCCAACAGAGACCAGGGCTTTTTCTGCCTCAAACGATTCTTGTGAGTCATCAGGATGGGTCAAAACATAGTTGACCTGCTTATCCTGGATTTCCATTGTTTCCAGACGACTGTTGCGATGAATCAACACGCCGTTGGCTTCAAGATTTTCCTCCACCATCTGAACAAGATCCGGATCCTCGAAAGGTAAAATCCGGTCATCCTTGGCAATCAGGTGAACACGGGTCTTCCCGAAATTCGAAAAGATGGTGGCAAATTCGCAACCGATCACCCCTGCTCCGAGGATCACCAGGCTTTTGGGTAAATCTTTGAGATTACTGATTCCATCACTGGTGAGGATCGTTTCTTCATCGATCGGAATGTTGGAAAGTCGGCGGGGTCTGCTGCCTGTAGCAATGATGATGTCTTCGGCAAAAAAGGATGTTTTATCTCCTTTGATGTCAACCTGAACCACATTCTTTGAGATCAGTTTCCCCCATCCGTTCTTGAAGGTGAATAAATAGGGATTGTTTTTGATCACGCGGTTCATGTGATCCGTAAGTTGGTCCCCGCGTTCATTGACGGCTTCCTGGACCTCCTTGACGATGTTGGAAAAATGGAGAGAGGGCATCGGAAGCCCGTACCGTCTCATTTTCCGATGAAAAGATTCGTATTCCTTGGAGATTTCCCAGAAGGTTTTTGAAGAGAGTGCACCGTCGTAAATCCCAGCGCCGCCGAGCTTGTCTTTTTCAATGAGCAGGACTTTTTTACCAAAGTCAACTGCCCGCATCGCTGCGGCATACCCGGAAGGGCCGCCGCCTAGAACGCAGAGGTCGTAACGATCCATAAATCAGCAGAAGTTTAAGGATTTCAGATTTTTAGACTGCGTTCCTTGATTTCATGGTTGAGGATGCGGTCGTTTTCACTGTAGTCCACCGGCACTTCCACCAGATGAACCCCAGGGGTGTCAAAACACTGCTGCAACAGCGGGATCAATTGTTCGGTTTCCTCAACACGGTGACCTTGAGCCCCATAACTTTGGGCGTATTTAACAAAATCAGGATTCCCATAATCCAGCCCGAATTCGGGAAGGTTCATATTGGCCTGTTTCCACTTGATCATTCCGTAGGCATTGTCCCTTAGAATCATGACGACAAGATTCATTTTCAATCGGACAGCGGTTTCGAGTTCCTGAGAATTCATCATGAATCCTCCATCACCACAAATGGCCATCACTTTTCGTTCGGGATGAACGATTTTTGCGCCCATTGCAGAAGGTAAGCCTGCACCCATGGTGGCAAGGGAGTTGTCAAGAAGAACTGTATTCGACTGATGAGCCAGGTAATTTCGGGCAAACCAGATTTTGTAGACCCCATTATCAAGAGCGATGATTCCATCGGATGGCATCGCTTTCCTCACATCAGCAACCAGCCTTTGTGGATAAACCGGATACCGTGGGTCGTCTGCACCTTCAGCAAGATGAGACATCACGTGTTTACGGACTTCCATGAAATAGCTGAAATCCCATTTCTCCTGTTTCATGATCCTTTCCTTGATTTGCCACATACTGTTGGCGATGTCTCCAATGACTTCGAGTTGGGGAAAGTAGACTGGATCGACTTCGGCACTCATGAAATTGATATGAATCACCTGGAACGAATCCTGGGTCATGAAAAAAGGAGGCTTCTCGATGTCGTCATGGCCGACATTAATGATCAGATCCGAACGGTCAACCGCACGGTGAAGAAAATCGTTGGCTGACAGGGCAGCATTCCCAAGAAAAAGCGGATCTCGTTCATCCAAAACACCTTTACCCATTTGGGTACTGATGAAAGGGATTCCCGTCTTGTCAACAAATGCACGGAGCATCCTTGCGGGAAGTTTGCGGTTAGCTCCTGCACCAATCAGCAGGAGTGGATTTTTTGCGGACTCGATCATGTCCACAGCCTGGCGCACTGCTTTTTCTTCAGCTATTGGTCTTCGTGCCCGGCTTGCTGGAATCGGGCCGACTTCCGTATCTTCAGCGGCGATATCTTCGGGAAGTTCAAGGTGGGCCGCGCCAGGACGTTCCTCCTGGGTGATACGGAAGGCTTCACGTATTCTGGTCGGAATGTTGCTCCCACTGACGATCTGATGGGTGAATTTGGTGATCGGGAGCATCATTTCAACCACGTCCAGAATCTGGAATTTTCCCTGTTTACTGTGGGTGACCGGCTTTTGTCCGGTGATCATCACCAACGGCATGGCTGCCAACTGGGCATAGGCTGCGGCGGTCACCAGGTTGGTTGCACCAGGACCCAGGGTTGACATGCAGACTCCGGAACGACCTGTCAAACGGCCATAAGTGGCGGCCATGAATCCTGCTGCCTGTTCATGGCGGGTCAGGATCAGTTTGATGCTCGAATTCCGAAGTGAGTCAAGCAGGTCCAGGTTTTCCTCTCCGGGAATTCCGAAAATATACTCGACTCCTTCTTCCTCAAGACATTTCACGAAAAGATCAGATGCTTTCACGTTTGTCCTTTAACTGTTAATTGTTGCCGGTGAATAGAATGCTCAAAATTGATTATGATGGATGAACATCATTAAAGCTCTCTGCCTTGGAGGCTTGAACGGCCCTCGCATAGCTCTCCGGGAGAGGTTCATTGAGGAGATCACCAGGATTTAGAAAATCATAAATTTCTGAATAATTTCGGATTTCATAAGCCTCGGTTCGGCGCATCAAATGCCAAGGTTTGAGATCATCAGTATTCTCAAGCCCCATCGCCCCCATGATTTCACAGGCGCTTTTGACAATATTTTTCTGAAAATTGTAAACACGGACAGATTTGTCTTCAGGGACCAGACCAACCATCAGTCCAGGGTCCTGGGTTGTGACTCCAACCGGGCAAGTGTTGGAGTTACATTTGAGTGCCTGAATGCAGCCTAAGGCCATCATCATTCCCCTGGCTGAATAACAAAGGTCGGCTCCCATCGCGAGGCGTTTGATGATGTCGAATCCGGTGGTGATCTTTCCGCTCGCGAAAATACGGATGTCATTGCGAAGATCAAAACCGACCAGGGAATTGTGGACGAAAATCAGACCTTCCACGAGAGGAGTGCCGATTCGGTTGGTGAATTCCAGGGGGGCTGCACCGGTTCCTCCTTCACCTCCATCGACAGTGATGAAATCAGGAAGGATTCCTGTTTCCAGCATTGCCTTACAGATTGAAAGGAATTCTCTTCTTTTTCCGACACAAAGTTTAAATCCGATGGGTTTCCCTCCTGAAAGCTCTCTCAGTTGTTTGATGAACTGAACCAATTCCAGAGGGGTTGTAAATGCAGTGTGGCCTGGAGGTGAGTTAACGTCTCTTCCCATCGGAACGCTTCGGATCTGGGCAATCTCCTCGGTCAGTTTGGCCGCAGGAAGAATCCCTCCATGGCCGGGTTTCGCTCCCTGGGAAAGCTTGATCTCGATCATCTTGACTTGTTCCTGGGTGGATTTTTCCTGGAACATATCGGGATTGAATTTTCCGTCCTCGGTCCTGCAGCCGAAATAACCGGTTCCTATTTGCCAGATTAAATCTCCCCCTTGTTGATGATAGGGGCTGATCGAACCCTCTCCGGTGTTATGGGCGAAATGCCCCATCTTTGCCCCCTTGTTCAGGGCGATTACAGCATTTTCACTGAGGGCCCCGTAACTCATAGCGGAGATATTCAAGAGGCTTGCGGAATAAGGCTTTGTACAGTCTTTTCCTCCAACCTGCACCCTGACTTCATCCAGATCCAAATGCTTTGGGCTGAGGGAGTGATTTACCCATTCGTAGCCTGTCGCATAAACGTCACGTACGGTGCCGAATGGGACCGTGTCCCGGACATTCTTGGCACGCTCGTAAACCACACTCCTCTCCTGCCGGTTGAAAGGGGTGCCGCTGGTATCGGACTCGATGAAATACTGACGAATTTCTGGACTGATGAGCTCCAGGAAATAACGCATATGACCAACCACCGGAAAGTTTCGCAATACCGAATGACGGGTCTGGGTCATGTCCATCAGTCCTACCAGAATCAGAGGTCCCATTAGGATCAGAGACCAAAGGACTGGAGGCCAGACCAGATAAATCAAACCGTTAAGGGCCAGAACCAGAAAACTGGCTCCAATGAATAAACTTCTCATGATTCCTGTTCGATAGATGGGTAGATTCTAAATCCACCCCAGATGCTGGGTGACTGAAGGTTTAAACAAAACAAATCAAACTTTTCTGAAGTTTGTATCCGGCACTTCTCTCTTCCATGGATTCCATAAATATTTTCAAAACATGAAAATTGAATATTCGAATCCCATGATAAATTTTCCAAAACACGCATAACTTCCAGAATTTCATTCGGTTTTGCAAGATTTTCCTCTTTCTTCAAACCCTAAAATGAAATGCTCTTACTGAAAATGTGCAGTCTTAAATATAGGGAAAGTAGATCGGAATTTTCAAAATCCATATTGACGAAAAATAAACAGATTGTGAGTGGGGTTAAATGGATTGAATCAGATTCAATCTAAATTTCAGAAGAACTTAATAGCATCCGGTCCTTTTCTGCGACGCCTTCATTCCGTAGTCTCAGATTTCTTTGGAATTCAGCAGCTGCCACCACCGCATCGACAGGGCTGGCAAATTCGGCAATGATCGAGTCGCCTGCACTGCCGAAGACCCTTCCGTGATTGGCAGTGATGCTTTCATCGGTCAGGGCCCTGCAGGCCTTGAGATTTTTGAGGGTTCGGTCCTCGTCTTCTCCCATCATCATGCTGAAATTGACCACATCCGCGGCAAGGATCGCCGCAAGCTTCCGCCGGGGTTTGTTTTCAGTCATGAAGATTGAAAAGAATGATGGAGTTATGGGAATGATCAACTGACTCTTTTGTAAATCCTTGTGGGCAGATTGTCTAGGAATTTCCGTAAACGAATCAATTTTTAAAATTAAAGCAATTGTGAACTTCTTTGGGAAAGTCGTGAGTATGGATTTTAAGTAACATCAGCTTGATTGATAACCCTTAACGTGTTTGAGTGGCGTTTCATTTCTCAAACCGTTTTTTG
>LUMI01000167.1_pt1 | contig 32690 bp, 34 predicted proteins | sample 729681 | NCBI WGS metagenome assembly LUMI01 (sample SAMN03860267, study PRJNA289734) | marine metagenome | biome: seawater column; feature: ocean; material: water; isolation source: Red Sea water column Station 34 - depth 10m | place: Saudi Arabia: Red Sea | collected 2011-10-15 | depth 10 m
GTTTTAAAATCATAGTACACCCAGATGCTAAAGCAGGAAGTACATCTGATCCAGCTAAAAGTACTGTATTTGCTCATTTATAACTCCTTGAGGTCGGACATTCTACTATGAAGCTCGATCAAAATAGTAGAAAATATAGGTTTTGAAAATTGCCTAAACAATCTACCAATTCAGATTTTGCCAACGCCATTAGAGCTTTATCTATGGATGCAGTACAAGCGGCTGGGTGCGGACACCCAGGAATGCCAATGGGTATGGCAGAAATTGCTCAAGCGCTCTGGATGAATCACCTTTCCCATAATCCCAAAAACCCCAACTGGTTAAATAGGGATAGGGTTGTTCTTTCAAATGGGCATGGTTCTATGCTGCTTTATTCTCTCCTGCATCTCACCGGCTATGAACTCTCAATTAGTGACCTTAAAAACTTTAGGCAACTGCATTCAAAGACGCCTGGTCATCCAGAGATAGGTTATGCACCAGGAGTTGAGACTACTACCGGACCATTAGGTCAAGGCATAGCTAACGCTGTTGGAATGGCTCTGGCAGAGAAAATATTGGCTGCAAAATACAATAAAGATAATTTCCAAATTTTTGATCACAAAACCTATGCCTTTGTTGGAGATGGAGATTTAATGGAAGGTATTTCTCATGAAGCCTGTTCCTTAGCTGGAACATTAGAATTAGGCAATTTAATCGTATTTTACGACGATAATGAAATTAGCATTGATGGAAGGGTGGATAATTGGTTCACTGACGATACAAAAAAAAGATTTGAGTCTTATGGTTGGGAAGTTTTTGGTAATGTAGACGGCCACGATGTCAGCAAAATAAATTCTTGCATAGAAAAGGCAAAAAAATCTGCAAAGCCTACATTGATTTGTTGCAAAACCGTCATAGGAAAGGGCTCTCCAAATAAATCTGGTACTTCTGAGGTGCATGGGGCAGCTTTGGGCGACGAAGAAATACAACTTACTAGAGAAGAGATTGGATGGGAGTACCCTCCATTCGAAGTTCCCGAGCATGTTTATGAAGCTTGGAATAATGAAAAAGATGGTCAAGCTCAAGAAGATGATTGGAACGCAATGTTTGACGATTACTCAAAAAATTATTCAAAAGAGCACTCAGAAATTCAAAGAATATTTTCAAGTTCTCTACCTGGGGAGTTAGATAAAATTTTTGAAGACTTAATAGAAAATTTTTCAAACGATGAGACGCACCATGCTTCAAGAAAGGCATCTGGCATGTGCCTTGATTCATTAGGTCCTAGAATTCCAGAATTGTTTGGAGGTTCTGCTGATTTATCTCCATCTAACAATACTCAATGGAACGGTTCTGAATTATTAAAAAATGGAAAAGGGAATTATTTAAGTTACGGTGTAAGAGAATTTGGCATGTCTGCCATAATGAATGGGCTTTATTTGCATGGTGGTTTTAGACCTTATGGAGGGACTTTTTTAACCTTTTTAGATTATGCAAGAAATGCAGTTCGAATGAGCGCATTGATGAAGTTGCCAATAATATACGTTTATACACACGATTCTATCGGTGTAGGTGAGGATGGGCCAACCCATCAGCCTGTTGAGCATTTAACCATATTAAGATCTACGCCGAACTTAAATACTTGGCGGCCTTGCGATGGCGTTGAAACAGCTTACTCTTGGAAAGCGGCATTAACTTCACAAGATAAACCGACTGCTTTAATCCTATCTAGACAGAACTTAGAACCTCAGGAAAGAGATGATCACTCACAGATTGCAAAAGGAGGTTACTTACTTAGCAAGGAAGAGCAGAGCGATCTAACCATTATAGCCACTGGATCAGAGGTTCAGTTAGCTATGCATGCGAAAGCACATCTAAGGGAAAATGGCTTTAAAGCAAATGTTGTATCTATGCCTTGCACTGAAATTTTTGATCAACAAGACGATGAATATAAAACTAACATTCTTGGAGACGGACCGCGAGTAGCCATTGAATGCGGTTACCCAGACTTCTGGCATAAGTATCTCAATCAAGGAGACTTAGTCATTGGCATGGAATCTTTTGGTGAATCAGCTCCAGGATCGGTTTTAATGGATCACTTCGGATTTACCGCAGATAAGGTTTCAAAAAAAATAATCAGTTTTCTTAAAAAATGATCAACGGGATCCCAACGCTTGATGATCTTGATCTTCAAGGAAAAAGAGTATTAGTCAGATTTGATTACAATGTTAAGTACTTAAATGGAAAAGTCAGTGATGATGAGCGAATTTTAAGAACACTGCCAACTTTAACTTATATTCTATCTAAAGCCAGTTCGGTAACGATTCTCAGCCATCTTGGCAGACCTGAAAAAGTAGGAGAGATTGATAAAGACTTTTCTTTGAAAAAAGTTGCAGAACACTTGAGTAATTTATTGTCCGAAGAGATTTATTTTCATAATGATTTAAACCTTGATTATTTCTCAGAGAATCAAAAAAAGATTTCGATGTTGGAAAATGTAAGATTTTTTGAAGGCGAAACTGACAACAATGAGTTATTTTCAAAAAAGCTTGCACAATTAGCTGATGTTTTTGTCATGGATGCTTTTGGATCGGCTCATAGAAGTCACTGTTCCACTGAAGGAGTTAGTCATTTTATAGATTCATGTGTTGGAAGGTTGGTTGAGGAAGAGTTAAATTCTCTAGAAGGAATTTTATATAATCCATCAAAACCAATGTTGGGAATCATCGGTGGCTCAAAAATATCAACAAAAATAAATATTCTGGAATCTCTTCTTGAAAAGGTTGACTGGCTTTTCGTTGGAGGAGGGATAGCTAATACATTACACAAATCAAAAGGATATGAAATTGGCCAATCGATTGTAGAAAATGATTTTTTGAAAGAAGCAAAAGATCTTAGTAAAAATAACAAAATAATATTGCCCGAGACCTTTGTAGTAGAACAAAAAGATAAGTCTATTGTTGAGAAAACTTTTGAAGGAATACTGCCAGACGACATTATTTATGACGTTAGTATTAACTCAATAAAAAGCTTAAATAATATTATCTCGAGTTGTAAAACTATACTATGGAATGGTCCTTTAGGTTTTTTTGAGAGAGAAGAATTTTCAAGAGGTACATTGCATCTTGCCAAGGTTATTTCTGAATCAGATGCATATTCTGTTATTGGTGGAGGAGAGACTTTAACTGCCTTTAATCAATCAAACTTATTAGATAAAGTAGGCTATGCCTCAACTGCTGGAGGCGCCTTTTTGGAATATATTGAGAAAGGATCATTACCCTCTCTAGATGCATTAAAGGAGAAAATATGAATTTTGAAAGTTTAGAAGATATTGCTAATCATATAGTTTCAGACGGTAAGGGAATTTTAGCTGCTGACGAAAGCACGCCCACAATTACCAAGAGGTTTGACACGATTGATACAGAATCAACCGAAGAAAATAGAAGAGACTATCGAGAATTATTATTCAGAGCGGAAGGCATGAAAAATAACATTGGAGGCGTGATACTTTTTGATGAAACATTAAGACAAGCAGCGAAAGACGGAACGATGCTTTCGGATATTATTTATGCTCAGGGAGCTCTTCCAGGAATAAAAGTAGATAAAGGAATTAAGCCACTTGACTCTTCGCCAGATGAAAATTTAACTCAAGGCTTAGATGGCCTTGACGAAAGATGTGCAGAGTATTTTTCATTAGGAGCTAAATTTACTAAGTGGAGAGCAGTAATAAAACAAGACGGTTCATTTCCTTCAGATGATTGTCTTAAGGCAAATATGGAGGCTTTGGCAGAGTATGCAAAGATAGTTCAAAACAACAATATGGTTCCAATTGTTGAGCCTGAGGTTCTCATGGATGGGTCCCATTCAATTGAAGATTGTTACTCAGCGACATCTAGAGCGCTCGAAACGTTGTTTAATTCTCTGACTGATCATGAAGTTAATATCAAAGGAACAATTCTAAAGCCCAACATGGTTACCAGCGGTTCAACTGCAAGCGAGCAAGCGAATATTTCTTTAGTAGCTGAAAAAACTGTGCAGTGCTTACAAAACAGTCTTTCTGATGATTTGCCTGCAGTAACTTTTTTGTCAGGTGGGCAGTCTGATATTGATTCAACTGCGCATTTAGACAAGATGAATAAAATATCATCTAATCCTTGGAAGTTAAGCTTTTCTTATGGAAGAGCGCTCCAACAAGCTGCTCTTAAAGCTTGGAGCGGTAATGTTGAGAACGAGACTGCTGCGCAAGAAGCGTTTTCTCACAGAGCAAAAATGAATAAATTAGCTGCTTTAGGAGAATGGGAAAGTTCTCTGGAAAATTAATTATTCCGTTGGCGCCATACCCAAGGAGGCATGGCTTCCTCATCAGCCCAAATTCCTAGCTTATTATTTTGGGCTTTCTTCTGTTCTATATAAAAACTCTTGTCAGTAACGTATTTATCGTAAACCCAAGCACTTCCAGTCGAGACCATTTTTTTATTGATGTCTTTACCGTCAACATAAATCCTTCCTAAATGTCTTTTGTAGATATCTTGGCCCTTTAGATCAACATCGATAAATCCTTTTCTAAGAAAAACTTTCAAATTATCTGTAGATTGTTTTCCAAAAGGTTGATCTCTCTCAGGAGCATCTATTTCGGTTAATCTTATTTTGTATAGTTGACCGTTCTTGGTTGCATGCACGGTATCGCCGTCTACCACCCAAGCAACCTCTAAGTTATTTAGGATTTCCGCATAAGCAGTTGCGGAAAGAAAAACTGTTAAAAAAAGAAAATGAAGTTTATGACGTTTCAATGATGCAAACCTTGCAGATCATACTAGCTGAGGGCTTATTTAAAGGAGCAAGTTCTGTTAAAAATTTATAAATCGATTCAGAAGCTTTAACAAATTTAATTTTTTCTAATGGAAGGGATAGTTTTCCAAAAATTTCGGAAAGAACTGTTTCAACGAAAGAAACATCGCTTGAGCTGTATTTCACTTGATATTCAGAAATTTCTGCAAGCGCAGCTGCTTTCCCTATAGCATCTTCTATATCGCCAAGTTCATCAATAATGTCTATTTGAAGCGCATCAGTGCCTATCCAAACTCTGCCACCAGCAATTTTATTTATTTCAGAAACATCTTTTTTTCTTGATTCCGAGACAACCTCAAGAAATCTTTGGTAGCTTCTTTCAGCTAAATTATTGAAAATATTATCCAATTCTTCCGTTACTGGTAATTCAGGAGTCCAACCAGCAAACTTAGAAGTTTGAACTCCATCTTTGCTGATACCGATATACTCCAGGGAATCCTCAGTAGTAAGAAAAGCTATAGCAACTCCTATGGAGCCAGTAATTGTAGTTGGATGTGCAAAAATATAATCTGCAGGCGTGGAAATATAAACTCCACCTGAGGCAGCATAGTCACCCATTGAAACTACAACTTTTTTTCCTTTGTTTTTAGCCTGAAGTAATTCATCTCTGATGATTTCACTGGCAATTATTGATCCACCAGGACTGTTAACCCTAAAGACAATAGCTTTAGTTTTGTCGTCTTCATGAGCTTTTCTGATCTGTCTGGCAATGCCAGCAGATCCTGCAAAGCCTTGCGAAATTTCTCCTTCAACAATTGCGCCTTCAGCAGTGATGACAGAAATTATATTTTCTGATTTTTCTTTGTCTTCTTTCATCGAGGATGAATATTCTTGATACGTAATGTGGTTGTAGGTTTCTCTATCGGATGATTCGTCTTTACCAAATTCATCAATCATATAGCTTCTAAATTCAGGAAAACTTTTTACGCCTGTTAAATAATTTTGCTCTATTCCTGCTTCAATGTTGTCGAAAGCAGCTTCACCAATGACATCGAAATATGAATCTGCAAAGTTTTGGACCTTTTCTTTCGAAATACCTCTTGCTTGGGCAATGATTTCTTTGTACTTACTCCATATAGGATCATAAAGAGCCTTCCTTTGTTTTTTATCAAAGTCTGACATTGAATCTCTAGTAAGTCTTTCTACAGCGGATTTATAATCACCTTGAGAATAGTTATAGACTTTCATTTTTAAATTTTCATATAGAGATTTGCTATAACTTCTGTAGCCTCCGATTCCCTGAATATCAAAACCACCAGCCTGATGTATATAAATTTCATCTGCATGCGCTGCGATTAAGTAAGACGAAGTTGTATATCTATCCGAAAATGCGATTACTCTTTTTAATTCGCTGAGCTTTTGAATTTCCTCAGAAATTTCAATTAAATTTGTCGGTCCAGAATAAGATAAACCACTAAAATCCACTAGGACGGCAGGAATATCTTCGTCTTTAGAGATTGACTGAATAAGTTTTATAAGATCTCTGGTTTGAATTTGTTCAACCTGACCAAAAGAAAATTGGAAGTCTGAATACTGCACCTCTTGGTCCACCAGGACACCTTCAGGGTTCAAAATGACTACTTTTCCTTCTTTATCAATACTCCTATTGTTAGGGATAAAAACCGAGATTAGTCCAATAAAAACAAGAGCTAAAAAAATAAAAGTAATCAAGTTTGTTACAACAATCCTTGTGGAAGTTAAAAATCTGCCTAAAAAATTAAAAACTGACTTGAGTGCGTTCATTGCTTATTTCGGATGAGCATTCTACCGACAATGATTCCAAATTCATAGAGAAGCCAAGCAGGAATTGCAAGCAGACTCTGTGAAATTACATCTGGTGGGGTTAGTAACATCCCAACTACAAAACATCCTAAAAAAACATAAGGTCTTGCAGATACAAGTTTACTCACCGTAACTGCATTCGATACAAGAAGCAGAATAATTATTATCGGCATTTCAAAAGCTAAACCGAAAGCAAAAAACATTTTGATTACGAATGACAAAAGTAAATTGATGTCCGTCATCATCATTACGTTTTCTGGAGTTGAGGCTGAAAAGAAAGAGAAAACAATCGGAAGAATAATAAAGTAAGCAAAAGTAATTCCGAGATAAAACAATAGGATAGAACCTAAAACCAAAGGAAAGAAATAAATCTTTTCTTCAAAATACAATCCTGGCGAAGCAAATTTAATGAGCTGATAAATAAGAAAAGGTATTGAAATAAATAAGGCTAGATAAAAAGCAAATTTTAGAGGAGTAAGAAAAGGCGAAGCAACCTCTGTAGCTATAAGGCTGGATCCTGTTGGCAAAGCGCTGATCAGTGGATCTGAAATAAAATTAAAAATATCTTTAGAAAAGAAAGCTGCAACAACAAAAGTTATTCCTAAAAATATAAGAAACTTGATGATACTTTTTCTTAAAACAGAAAGGTGTTCGAGATAGTTTGTATCTTTATCTTGATCAATCATTTTTTTTATTATGATCTTCGACGTAGATGCTATCTTTTATCTCCTTCGAGGTTTTATTAAAACTTGCACGAATGGATTTAATGGTTTCTTCAACCCATCTTATGAACTGCGGAAGTCTTTCTGGTCCTAATATAACCAGAGCTATTATTGAGATTATGAAGAGCTCAAAAAAACCAATTGAGAACATTATTGGTTATCTTTATCTTCTTCTTTAGTAGGCTCCTCGTTTACAGCTTTTTTGAATCCTTTGAATGCTGATCCGAGATCTGAACCAATATTTTTTAATCTGGAAGTGCCGAAAATCAATATTATGATTGCAAGAATGATTAAGATTTGCCAAATGCTTATGCCACCAAAACCCATTAATTATTTCCTCGATTTCTTTTCTTCATGACCAGATACTCCTTCTCGTTTTTTAAGTTCTAATAAAACTTCATCGAAAGGTATATTTTTCTCCGATAATAATACCATTAAGTGAAACAAGAGGTCTGCAGATTCATGTTTAATGCTACTGGGATCATTTTCGCGGAAAGCTTCTGCTAATTCCTCTGACTCCTCTTTAATTTTTGAGAGGATTTTCTCTTTTTCCTCAAACAAAGAAGCAACATAAGATTCTTGAGGATCTTTGTTTTTTCTATCCTGAATTGTCGCTTCAAGATCGTCCAAATATTTTTTCATATGACAGCAAATATTATCAGAATCAAAAGGAAAGCTAGCGCAAATAATTGCCAAGACCTTCTTCTTTCAGATTTTTTAACTTCTTTTCTTAAGTCTTGTAATTCAGCGGTGTAATTTTCCATCTTATCTACCGCATCAAATAAATTAGCGATTTGAGAAGGAAGATTGACAGCTTTTTCTATCAAGAATCCAGCATCATCGTGGATTTTTTTAAAAATTCTAGCCGGATTGTATTTAGCCTTTATCCACTCTTGGATAAAAGGTTTAGCAGTAACCCATAAATCGAGCTGTGGATAAATCTGTTTACCTAAGCCTTCAATGTTTATGAGTGTTTTTTCAAGCAATAATAGCGAAGGCGGAAGAGAAAGATTATATTTTCTTGTTGAATCAAAAAACTGAAATAGCATTTCACCAAAATTGATGTCATCAAAAGGCTTCTCAATAATTGGCTCTAGAAAAGTTCTTACCGTTATCTCTAGTTCTAATGGTGAGGTTTTTTTATCAACCCATCCTGCACTTATCATAGTCTCAGCAACCGCCTTAAAATTTTGAGAGAACATTTCAGACAACATTTTTCCAATAAAAAATTGTTCTTGATCGGTTAAACTTCCGCATATAGCGTAATCTACGTTTATATAAGTTGGTGACTTAGGATTGCTTACATCAACAAAAATATTCCCAGGATGCATATCTGCATGAAAAAAATTATCTTCGAACACTTGTTTGAAGAAAATGCTAACTCCTCGTTCGGACAAAAGTTTTCGATCTACTTCTAATTTATCTAATGTTTTGAAATCTGTTATCGGAACGCCCTTAATTTTTTCGATCGTTAAAGTTTGGCTGCCAGAAAATTCTGAAAAAACTTTTGGAACGTATAGCAGTTTAGAATTTTCAAAATATTCGGCTGTCAATCGTGTATTCGCAGACTCCCTTTTTAAATCTACTTCTCCTTGAATTACAATTTCATATTCTTGAACTAATTCTTTTAGTTGCAGTCTTTGAGCATCAACAAGAAGAAAATCCAATAATTTTGAAATTAATTTTATTAGACCAAGGTTTTTAGTGATTTCCTTTTGAATATTTGGGCGTATCACTTTGACTACAACGTCTTCTCCAGAAAAAAGAACCGCTTCATGTACTTGAGCAATTGAGGCAGCAGCCAAAGGTTTTCTCTGAAAGCTTTCAAACAGTTCTTCAATTGGTTTACCCAAGTCATCTTCAATAATCTTAATGGCTATCCTTGAATCAAAAGTAGGTAAATTAGATTGAAATTTTGTGAGCTCATGAATGATTTCATCATCAAAGAAGTCTGACCGAGTTGATAAAATCTGACCTAATTTTACATAAACAGGACCGGCGGCTAAGAGCGCAGAGAATAATCGCTCTCCCTTACTTCCTCTAGCAGGAATTAAACGTAATGGATTAATGACATACAAAATCTTAAAAAATAGATTTAAATTAAGGTCAGGCAATAAGAGATCGAGTCTATATTTCCAAAAAATAAAAATAATCTTAAAGAACTGTACGAAAATCATTTTAGGTTTTAGTTCCTTTGTGCAAAGCCACAATTCCTCCGGTGAGGTTTTCATAGCTAGCATCCAAAAAGCCAGCAGACTGCATCATTTTCTTAAAAGTTTCTTGATCAGGATGTTTTCTGATTGACTCTGCTAGATACTGATAACTATCGGCATCATCTGCAATTAACTTCCCCATCAATGGAAGCAAATTAAAGGAGTAAATATCGTAGATTTGTGAAAATAAATTGGAGGTAGGTTTTGAAAATTCTAAAACTATAAGACGCCCTCCGGGTTTTAAACAATGAAACATGCTTTTTAAAGCCTTTTCTTTATCAGTAACGTTTCTTATTCCAAATGCAATTGAGATGCAATCAAAAGAATTTTTTTCAAATGGTAACTCTTCAGCGTTAGCAATCTTGAAGTCAACATTTAGCCTTCCTGAATCAAGAACTCTCTTTTTTCCTTCCGCAAGCATGTCTTCATTGATATCTGATAAAACAACACTCCCGGATGATCCTACAATTTTTGAAAATTCTATCGCTAGGTCTCCCGTTCCTCCTGCCACATCAAGTACGGAATTCCCAGGCATAACCTGGCTGGATTCAATAGCAGCTTTTTTCCAAAGCCTATGGATGCCTAAAGACATGACATCATTCATAAGGTCGTATTTTGATGCAACGCTGCTAAAAACCTCACCAACAAGCTTGGATTTATCTTCCTTTGGTACTTCTTTATAGCCAAAGTCAGTATATTCTTTTTTGTTTTTATCCATATTTGCTATAGTAACCAACCTTCACTCATCCTGTATTGTAAATTAGTTCTATGGAAAACAAATTAATATGGCTAGATCTAGAAATGACTGGTTTGGATCCAAACTCAGAGAGAATCATTGAGATCTTTACTGCTGTAACGGATGAAAATTTAACTGAAATTATTGAAGGACCTGACCTTGTTATAAAGCAACCAAATGAAATTCTTGATCAAATGGATGAATGGAATCAGGAACATCATAAAAAATCAGGCTTAATTGATGAAGTTAAAAGAAGCGTGATAACTCAAGAAGATGCCGAAGCGATGACCCTTGATTTTTTATCGCAACACGTTGGAAAAAATGTTTCACCTCTTTGCGGAAATACCGTTTGGCACGATAGAAAATTTTTAACGCTCTACATGCCTCAACTAGAAGACTATTTTCATTATCGCGTCATTGATGTAAGTTCAGTTAAGGAACTCACAAAAAGATGGAGGCCTGATGCAACCAAGCCAAAATCTAAAGAAATTGCTCATCGCGCTCGTCCGGATGTATTCGAATCAATTGAGGAATTACGATTTTATAGAGATCATATTTTTGCTCAATAATCAGACCTTTTCTTTTTTTCTCAAGCCTATATAGTTGCGAATCTTATATTTGAAATGAAGAAAGTTTTTATTAAAACGCACGGCTGTCAGATGAATGAGTACGATTCAGCCAAAATGCTTGATCTTCTTAAAGGTGAAGAAGACTATGAGCTTGCTGAGTCTGAGCAACAAGCAGATCTCCTAATCTTGAACACTTGTTCGATAAGAGAAAAAGCTCAAGAAAAAGTATTTCATCAAATTGGCAGATGGAAAAAGATTAAAGATTCTAATCCTGATTTAAAAATAGCGATTGGAGGGTGCGTTGCATCTCAAGAGGGTGAAAAAATCATCAAGAGGGCGCCATCAGTCGATATAGTTTTTGGTCCTCAGACTCTTCATAAACTTCCTGATTTGATTAAAAACAATGAGATAAATGATCAATCTCAGATAGATATTACATTTCCTAAAATAGAAAAATTCGATCACATACCAACTCCAGACTATGGAGAGCCTTCCTCATTTGTTTCTGTTATGGAGGGATGTAATAAATATTGCTCTTTTTGTGTAGTTCCGCACACCAGAGGTCATGAAGTATCAAGAAACTTTGATGATATCCTTAATGAAGTTTCAGCTTTAGCAGATAACGGAACTAGAGAAATTCACCTCCTAGGTCAAAACGTAAATAATTTTAAAGGTCTTCAGAATGGTGACAAATCATCCTTAGCGAAGTTAATTGTGGAAGTAGCAAAAATAGAAAATATCGAAAGAATTAGATTTACAACCAGTCACCCTCATGAATTTAAGGATGACTTAGTGGAAGTTTATGGGAGCGTGCCTGAACTTGTTAGTCATGTTCATCTCCCAGTTCAAAGCGGGTCTGACAGAATTTTAAAACTAATGAGAAGACGATACACCGTGGAGAAATATTTAGATCTGATAGATAGAATCAAATCCGTAAGACCAGACATGAGTTTTTCTTCAGACTTTATAGTTGGTTTTCCAGACGAATCAGAAGAAGACTTTCAAGCCACCATGGATATCGTAAATGAAGTAGGTTTTGATGAGTCTTATAGTTTCATTTATTCTCCCAGACCAAATACACCTGCTTCTGAGATGCCTGATAGCGTGCCTCAAGAAGAAAAAAAATTAAGGTTAGACATCTTACAAAATAGACTGAATCAGCTATCATATGGGTACAGTAGAAAAATGGTCGGATCTATTCAAAATTGCTTAATCACTGCAAGATCAAAGAAAGATCCGGGCGAATTTCAAGCTAGAACCATCAATGACAGAGTTGTTAATTTCAGACCAAAAGATCACAAAATTGGAGATTTTGTAAATTTGAGAATTCTTGATGCTTATACGAATTCTTTAAGAGGAGAAGTTAAAGACCTTTCTTAATTGCTCAATGACTGAGGAAATTAAATTCAAACTTAGCTCGGAAGATTCATCAATACTCTCCAAAGTTTTCGGACCTGTAAACGCTAACATTAATCAAATTCAAGATTCTTTAGGCATCAAAGTTAAGAGCAGAGGGAATAGCTTCTCTTTGGTTGGAAAAACCGAGGCAATAAAAGCCGGGAAGGAAGTTATTGAAACTCTTCATTTAAAAGCTGAAAAGTCAGAATTAATTACGCCTGGAGAAGTCCACTTATTTATCAGAAAAGCTCAATCAACAGCCGATAAAGTTGATTCAGGAAATTTACTAAAGCCAAAGGAAAAAGATATTTTTGCAAAAAGCCTACAAATAAAAACCCCAAAACTAGTCATTTCACCGAGAAATGATTCGCAGGAAAAATTTCTGAAAGAAATTTTAAAAAACGATTTAACTTTTGGAATTGGTCCTGCAGGAACAGGTAAAACCTTTCTTGCCGTTGCTGTTGCAGTCTCAGAACTAATGTTGAATAAGGTTCAAAAAATAATTTTAGCCAGACCCGCAGTTGAGGCTGGAGAACACCTAGGTTTTCTTCCGGGTGATTTGTCTCAAAAAGTTGATCCTTATCTTAAGCCTCTCTACGATGCTTTATATGAAATGATTGGTCCTGAAAGGGTCAATAAACTTTTGGAAAGAGGAATAATTGAGCTTGCACCTTTGGCTTACATGAGAGGAAGGACTTTGAATAATTCATACATCATATTGGATGAGGCTCAGAACTGTACAAAATCTCAAATGAAAATGTTTTTGACTAGAATTGGTTTTGGTTCATCTGCCATAGTAACCGGGGATATAACTCAAACGGATCTTCCCAAAGGCTCAAAGTCAGGCCTATTGGATGCTATAGAAGTCTTAGAGGGTGAAAAAAATATTTCTTTCAGCCGTTTTCAATCAAAAGACGTAGTCAGACACGGTTTAGTTCAAAGAATTATCGAGGCATACGATTCTCACGAAAAGGAATGAAACTTTCATTATCCAACTCAAAAAATTTCAGTAAATTTTCCATTCCCTCAAAAAAGAAAATTATCGAAGCTTTAGGTTTAATTGAAGAGAAATTTGAAAATTCTGCTGGTAAATCAGTCAACATAAAGTTTTGCAAAATAGATGAAATTTCGGCTTTGAATAAAGAGTTTAGAAAGAAGGATACACCTACAAATGTTTTGTCTTTTTACCCAGAAAGTAATTTTTTAATTGATCAAGGTTTTCTTGGAGAAATAGCAATTTGTCCTCAAATAATTGATGAAGAAGCCAAAAAATTTGGAAAGAGCTTTGAATCCAGACTGTATCATCTCATTATTCATGCCGTTCTTCATTTGCTGGGTTTTTCTCACGAAAATATGCATAATAGAAAAAAAATGGAATCTATCGAGAAAGAATTAATGCAAAAACTTAATTTCGCAGATCCTTACGTTTATTAAATGATAGAAGAACCTCCAAGTACATCGCCTGAGTCTAATAAGGGCTTGGGTTTTTTCAAAAAAATAAGATTATTTCTGAGAGGCCTTTATAAAAGGGTTTCTTATACTCCTATGAACCAGAAGGAATTAAGCGGCGTTCTAAAAGAGGCCGAAGAAATGAATCTTATCGATAAAAACATTCTGGACATGATGGAGGAAACTTTGGAATTCTCCTCAATGCAAGTAAGAGATGTGATGATTCCTAGACCCCAAATGATTGTAGTCAGGCACAATGAAAAGCCTAAAGAATTTCTTCCTCGAATTATTGATTCTTCACACTCAAGATTTCCCGTTGTTGATGAAGATTCAGAAGAAGTAAAAGGTATTCTCCTTGCAAAAGAATTGCTCCCTTTTGGTTTCAATTCAAATGATGACTTCAATCTAGAAAAAGTCATGAGACCGGTAAATTTTATTCCTGAGAGTAAAAAGTTGGATTCCTTATTGGAAGAATTTAGAAAAAAAAGATATCACATGGCCATCGTCGTTGATGAGTATGGATCGGTTAGCGGTTTAGTGACCATCGAAGATATCTTGGAAGAGATAGTTGGAGAAATAGAAGACGAAACTGATATCGATGAAGAGAAGCAGATTCTTCAAGTTTCTGATAATGAATACTTAGTTCCAGCTTTAACAGAACTCGAAGATTTTAACGATCAATTTAATACTGAGTTCATAGCAGATGATTTTGATACGATAGGTGGAATAGTTCTGAAAGAGTTTGCTAGATTCCCTGCTTTAAATGAATCAGTCGATATAAATGGCTACAAGTTCACGGTTGTTTCAGCTAGTAGGCGACAGATCAAAAAATTAAGAGTAAAAGTCACAGAGTAGTGGCAAGCTTCACAAAAGTATTTTTGATCTCTTGCTGATTATCGACAAACTTAAAAGTTAGGTTTCGTATAGTTTTTAGCCAAATGTTTTGATTTCCAAAACCTCTTTTGAAGAGCTCCATAGCGGCAGCAAGACCAATATTGATTGGCAATCTTTCATTACTGTATTGTTTAAATATTGTTTCAACCTTAACGGCCGGATATTTACTAAAAAGTTTTACTATACTTTCCGCATCTCCTAGTCCTGAATTTAGTCCAAGCCCAGCCAAAGGATGAACATGATGAGCAGCATCTCCAAGAATTGCTATTCTTCCTTTTGCAAATCCTACTGCAGTTAAATGTTTTAATGGAAATGTAAATCTCTGAGACGAAAATTTTAAATTTCTGGTCTTTCCACCAAATTCAAGTTGTAACTTTTCTAAAAACAAGTCATCGTCAAGTTCACTTAAGTCTTTTAGACTTTTATTATCTACCGACCAAATCATTGTCATCTGAGATGAATTAATTGGCAATAAGGCCAAAGGTCCATATTTGGTGAAGGATTGTCTTATTACATCATCTAATTTTTCGTCAGAATCTATTTGTCCCACTATCGCTTGTTGGTCGTAAGACCAAGATTTAATTTGAAAATTGCATAACTCTCTGACTTTGGAAGATATTCCATCGGCTCCCAGTAATGAGGAGCTGATTAGCTTCTTACCGTCATCCAGTATGATTTCAACCAAGTCTCCTTTGTCGCTTATATTTATTAATTCTTTTGACCAAAAGATATCAACACCTAATTGTTCTAGGGAAGATATTAAATACTTTTGTAAATCTCCTTCTTTCACAATAAAGCCTAAGTTGTTCTCGCCAATATCTTGCGCTGAAAACTCTACCTTTCCAGTGCCTTCTCGATCCCAAGCCTGAATCCTTGAATAGGGCATTGATGAAGGTTTAACTGCGTCCCAAACTCCAAGCAAATCAAGAAAAGCTGAACTTTTTTTGTTAACAGAAAGATGGCGTGGTGAATTAGGCGGGACAGAGGATTTATCGACAATAGCGATTTTATGACCCTGTTGAGCTAGACCTAAAGCAACAGCTGATCCAACGACCCCGACTCCAATTATGACTACGTCGTAATTCAATCTGACGATGCTAGCTTTTCAATAGATTCAACATCGACAGGAACTTCCGAACTCAGAATTTCATAACCATCATCTGTTATTAAGACGTCATCCTCAATTCTTACACCAATTTTATGAAATTCTTCAGGCACTCCCTCAAGCCCTTCTTTTATATAGATTCCAGGTTCAATTGTTGTAACCATTCCTGGTTCCATTAATCTCCAGTCACCTTCCGATCCGTACCCCCCTACATCATGAACATCAAGACCAAGCCAATGGCCTACTCTATGCATATAAAATTTAGAATAATTTTCTTTCTCTATATTTTCCTCTAATGATCCTGACAAAAGATTAATTTCAATAAGGCCTTTGGTAATTGTTTCAATAGACTGGCGATGAACATCCATCCATGAAATTCCAGGCTTCAGCATTTCGATACAATTTTTGTGGGCTTCTAAGACTATTTCATAAATAAGCTTCTGCTCCGGGGAAAACTTTCCGTTTACAGGAAAGGTTCTTGTTATGTCGCTTGCATATCCTTGATATTCACAACCAGCATCTACCAAAACCAGATCCCCGTTTTCCATTTTTCTATCGTTCTGATTGTAATGAAGAATACAACTGTTGTTGCCACTACCCACGATAGGAGTGTAAGCACAATCTCTAGCACCGTTCTTCATAAATTCATGAACATATTCAGCCTCGAGTTCATACTCGAACATGCCAGGCTTCACTGATTTCATTGCTCTAATGTGTGCTTGAGCAGAAATAGAACAAGCTTTCTTCATTATTGAAATTTCATCCTCATCTTTAAAAAGCCTCATTTCATGAAGGATTGGTGAAATTGAGAAGAACTCTTCAGGAAAAGAATAGTTAGTTCTTCCAAACTCTTTTTTTGCCTGATCTACCAGCGCATCAATTTTTGTCGAAAGATGGATGTTGTCTTTTTGCAAATAAATTCTTTCTTTATTTTTTATCAACTCTAAGAATTTTGAATCAAATTCTTTTATATCGTGCCCTTCATCCGCACCAATATTTGATGCTCCTTTGTATCCCAATCTTTTTCCATCCCACTGTTCTCGAAGTGGATCTTTGTCTCTACAAAATAGATGAAACTTCTTATTGTCAGTATCAAATAACGCAATAGATTCCGGTTCATTGAAAGCAGATAAATACAGCAGATCACTGTTCTGACGGAAAGAGAACATGGCATCATTATTTCTAATAATTTCATCAGCTGAAGCAATCAAAACCAAGGAGTTTTTTGGCAAAGAACTGACAAGTTCATCTCTTCTTTTTTGATATGTATTCATACTGTTATTTTAACCTAGATTTATTTGTGTAATTTATTGCTTTGAAAATCGTATATCAAGTTCTGTTTTAAGTATTGAACACAAAATTTGAGCATCCCTCTGGCCAGAATAATTTTGGCGAACGATTAGAGCAATTTCTCTATGTGGTCCGCTCTCATCCAATTCTGTCATTGAAAGATTTTTATTGCCTTTAATTAGTTGTTCCAGCGCCATTTCTGGAATCAAAGTTGTCCCCATACCGCCTTTAACCAATTGAATGAGAGTATTAAGGCTGGTTGCTTTTATATCGTGTTGAGTTTCATCAGAAATTTTACACGCTGAAAGAACGTGATCTTTCAGGCAGTTGCCTTCTTCTAAAAGGATAAGTTCATTCAAATCAAGGTCTTTAGCTTTGATTTTATTTCTCTTGCTCCTAGTATCTTTTTTTGTGCTAATCCAATAAAAGTTTTCATGCCAGAACTTATACGATTTTAATCCCCTGATATTGTAGGGAAGGGCAAGAACAGCCATATCTATTTCTCCATTTTCCAGCATGATAAGGAGATTCTCAGATTGTGCCTCAGTGACTTTAAGTTTCAGTTTAGGAAAATCACTACTCAACTTTGGCAATAAATAAGGAAGTATAAAAGGACTCACAGTTGGAATAATGCCTATAGATAAATTGTGAGATAAGGGAGCTTTAGTTGATTCAGAAATTTTTTGTATGTCTTCAAGCTGCATTTTGATTGTTTTAGATTTTTCTAGGATTTCTCGACCAAGTTCGGTCACGATGACTTTTTTATTATTTCTTTCAAAAATTTTGATGCCTAGCTGATTTTCCATCTCGGTTATGGCATTACTCAATGTAGAAGGAGAGACAAAACAAATTTCTGCAGCTTTTCTAAAATGTAAAGTTTTTGCTACGGTTAGAGCATAATTTATTTGTTTAATGCTGATCATTTATGTATTAGATTTTCGAACATTAGATAAGATATTTATATATTTATCAATATATAAAATTAAGTAGAATATTCTTAGTTTCTTTTTATGGAGGTACAACATGGCAGAGACTACTGAAGGTAAATGCCCGGTGATGCACGGGGCTATGACCAGCAACAGCTCAACGGGTCAATCCAATAAAGATTGGTGGCCTGATCAATTAAATTTAAATATTCTTCACCAACACGATAGAAAATCTAATCCTCTTGGAGAAGATTTTGATTACAAAGAGGAATTCAAAAAGCTTGATTACTTCGCGCTCAAACAGGATCTGAATGATCTCATGACAGACTCTCAAGATTGGTGGCCTGCTGACTACGGTCACTATGGTCCTTTTTTCGTCAGATTAACTTGGCATGCAGCGGGAACCTACAGAAGCACAGATGGTCGTGGAGGCGGAGGTACCGGAGCAATGCGTTTCGCACCTTTAAACAGTTGGCCTGATAATGGAAATTTGGACAAAGCTAGAAGGTTGCTATGGCCTATAAAGCAAAAATACATCAGTTGGGCAGACTTGTTAATTTTAGCCGGAAACGTAGCTATAGAGTCTATGGGTGGAAAGACCTACGGATTCAGCGGAGGTAGAGACGATATTTGGGGTCCTGAGGAAGATATTCTTTGGGGAGTTGAAGAAGAATGGCTCGAAAATCAAAGATATAAAGGTGAAAGGGAATTAGATAATCCTCTCGCTGCTGTACAAATGGGTTTAATTTATGTGAATCCGCAAGGACCAGATGCAAATCCAGATCCTTTGGCTAGTGCTCATGATATCAGAGAAACATTTGGCCGAATGGCTATGAATGATTACGAGACAGTTGCTCTTGTTGCTGGAGGCCATACTTTTGGTAAATGTCATGGTGCTGGCGATGCTGAATTAGTCGAAGCTGAGCCAGAAGGAGCACCAATCGAACAGATGGGTCTCGGTTGGACCAATAAACATGGATCAGGTCTTGGAGCTGACTCTATTACCAGTGGTCTTGAGGGAGCGTGGACAACAAATCCTATCAAGTGGGATAACGGCTACTTCGATTTACTTTTTAAATATGAATGGAAGCTTGGCAAAAGTCCTGCTGGTGCGCATCAATGGTACGCCGTAGATCAAGCAGAAGAAGACATGGCGCCAAGTGCTCATGATCCTTCTAAAAAAGAACCCACAATTATGGCAACAACTGATATTGCTTTAAGGGAAGATCCTGAGTACAACAAGATCTCAAAGCACTTTCACGAAAATCCTGATGAGTTTGCAGACGCTTTTGCAAAAGCATGGTTCAAGTTGCTCCACAGAGATATGGGTCCGAAGGCAAATTACATAGGCCCTGAAGTGCCTGAGGAAGACCTCATATGGCAAGATCCAGTTCCTGCTGGAAATTCTGATTACGATGTAGCTTCTGTGAAAAGTAAGATAGACGATCTTGGTTTAAGTATCCAGGAAATGGCTGAAACTGCTTGGGCAAGTGCCTTTACCTACAGAGGATCAGATCTTAGAGGTGGAGCTAATGGTGCGAGATTGAGATTAGCTCCTCAAAAAGATTGGGAAGTTAATAAACCAGAACAACTTTCAAAAGTTCTTTCGGCTTACGAAGGAGTCTCCAAAGATACTGGAGTATCCATGGCAGATATCATTGTCCTTGGTGGAAACTTAGCAATTGAAAAAGCTTCTGGTTCAGAAGTCCCTTTTTCACCCGGAAGAGGTGATGCTTCTCAAGATCAAACTGATGAAGAATCTTTTGCATACTTAGAGCCTCTCTCAGATGCATTTAGAAATTATCATCGTTCTGGACTGGATGTGAGTGCTGAAGAGATGATGCTTGATAAAGCTCAGCTTTTGGGTATTACTGCTCCGGAGATGACAGTTCTTCTTGGTGGGATGAGATCTTTAGGTATAACTGCGAGTGATTATGGATTGGTATCAGAGAACTCTGATACTTTATCTAATGAATACTTTAAAACACTCTTGGATATGAGAGTTCAGTGGAAACCTAACGGAACCGGTAATTCTTACGAAGCTTTTGATAGAGTCTCTGGTGAAAAAACTAGGACTGCTTCAAGAGCTGATCTAGTGTTTGGTTCAAACTCTCAGTTAAGAGCTTACGTCGAAGTGTATGCTCAAGACGATTCATCTGAGAAATTTACCAAAGATTTCATAAAGGCATGGAACAAGGTAATGAATAACGACTTGTTCTAATCTGATAGTAAAAAAAGCACCCTAAGATTTTTCAAAGGGTGCTTTTTTTTATATGCAGAATGTTAAAATAATCAAATGTCTAAAGCTTCTCTTGAAGAAAACATAAAAGAACTTCTAGAAATGTCAAAAAAACTTAGGGAAGCGAATCAAGATTTAAGAAAGAAAAATAAAAAGCTTAAATCTGAAAACATTAAATTAAAAAAAGGCATGGATGAAGCGTTAGAAAATATAGAGAATTTAATCGATAAAGTGGATAATCTATAACTATGGAAGAAGAAATTATCTCAATAAGAATTGGTGGCTTAGAATATAAGCTTCAATGTCCAGTTGAAGAACAACCTCATTTATTGGAAGCAGCCGAGAAACTCGATAAAAAAATTAAATCAACCAAAAGAAAATTAAAAACTCTCCCCATGGAGAGAATTTCAGTACTAGCTGCATTGGATATCTCCTCTGATTTAGTAAAGCTTCAGTCTCAAGGAGCTGAGGTCATTGAAAGCATAGACCAACCAGAATCTCCAAAAGAAGAAATCACGAAAGAACCAGAGATCAGTCAAACTGAGGATCCAGATCTTCAAGACGAAAATGGCGAAGATCTGAACTTTAAGCTAGTCTCAGAAATATCAGAGCTTTCAAAGCTCTAATATTGGAACTATAATTTCTTTGTTTCCTGGGTTATTCGATATACAAAATAAACCTCGAGCCGATAAATTAAATCAAGGGACTTGATACCTTGCTTGTTGAGCGCCCTAAGGGCAGCCTGATAGCGGGTGATTTTCCCGCCCTGAACTTCACGGTTCAGGTCTAGTTTTGTTAACGGTAATCTGGGAAACTTCCTTAATGAACAAAACGGATGCAAGGTCTGAAATTAAAAGAAGACTTTCTATCCTAAATCATTCCGAAAAAGAAAAAGAAACAAAAATTTTGTTCAGCAGAGCAATAGAATATTTTGGTAAGTACAATTCAATAGCCAGTTATGCGTCTCTTTCAGATGAATTTCCTACAAAAGAACTAAATAAACTGCTTATTGAAAAAGGAACGGAAGTTTTTCTACCAAGAGTTAATCTCCTCAAAAAACAGCTTGATTTCTGCCCAGTAGATTCTGCTACCGAGTACAAAATAAATTCTTTAGGAATTAGTGAGCCAGAATTTATCGAAGAAAAGAAAGCCTCTTTTGAAGCAATTTTGATTCCAATGGTTGGATTTTCTGAATCCTATAAAAGACTGGGAAGAGGAGGAGGTTTTTACGATAGATACGTTGAAAACTTAAATAAAAAAATTATCAAAATTGGAATCGCTTATAAATATCAGAGAATTAAATTTGATGAACAAGAATTCGATATGAAATTCGATCAAATTATAGTGTCAGACTGAATTATTTTAAAAACGCTTGATAAGCTTTACTGGAAGTTTGATTAGTGAACGGAAATCCTATGGAAATTAATTTCTGCTCTAATTTTTTCTTAGAGTTCTTTTTAACCTTAAAACCAATTAAGGCTCCACCATACAAAGCTCCTTGATTTTTGTAATGGAAGAGAGAAATGTTCCATTGATTTCCAAGTGACTCCAAGAAAAATAGGAGTGCTCCGGGTTTTTCTGGGAAATCAACCATATATATCTCCTCGTATTCTTCCCCATTAAAAGCTGGCCCTCTTCCACCTGACATATGCCTTAAATGAACTTTAGAGACTTCATCTTCAGATAAATCAATAACAGAAAATTTCTTCTTGAGAGACTTTATAGACCATTCTTTTTTTTGCTTTGATTCTAATTCAAGACCTAAAAATACTTTTGCAGTTGAGGAATCATCCATTCTGTAACTGAATTCAGTGATGTTTTTATTTCCGATAGCAGAGCAAAGTTTTATAAAACTTCCTTGCACCTCTGGAATCTGAACTCCTAAGAAGACCTCTTTTTGTTCGCCCATGCTAGACCTATCTACGATTGGGGCAAGCATCTCAAAGTTAAGGTTTGAGCCACAATAAATTGCAATTAAGTTTTTCTTTTTTAATCCATATCTGGAGACATATTTTTTCAATCCAGCAAGAGCAAGTGCTCCTGATGGCTCAGGTATGGTTCTTGTTTCGATAAAAGTATCTTTAACTGCCGAGCAGATCTCATCTATGTTTACTGTCATCGAGTAATCAACAACGTCTTTGATAATAGGATAGTTCTTCTTGCCTATTTGTTTTGCTGCTGTTCCATCAGCAAATAAACCAACTTCTTTAAGTTTAATTCTTTTCCCAGAATTTAGGGTTTGATGTAGAGCGGCAGAGTCTTCTGATTCAACAGCTATTATTTTTATATCGGGCCTTATAGATTTTAAATATTCACCCACTCCAGAAACAAGACCACCTCCGCCGGAGCCTATAAAAACTGCATAGATGTTATCGGTAAATTGATTTGCAATTTCTAAGCCAACGGTACCTTGTCCGGCGATCACCAGCTCATCATCAAATGGATGAATAAAATCCAAATTGTATTGACCGCAGTATTTGCTAGCAGCCAATGCACTTTCATCAAAATTATTTCCTGTCAGCTTAACTTTAGCTCCTAACATTTTTACAGAATTAACTTTTATTTTAGGAGTTGTAAGGGGCATAAAAATTGTAGCTTTAATTTTTAAATGTTTTGCTGCTAAGGCCACACCTTGAGCATGATTGCCTGCCGATGCAGTCACTACATGTTGAACATTCTTTTTTCTGTAAAGATGCTCAATTTTGTTATACGAGCCTCTAACTTTAAAGGAGTGAGTAGGTTGCAGATCTTCTCTTTTTAGAAAAATATTATTTTTTAAAGACTTAGATAAGTTACTAGCCTTGTCTATCGGAGTAACTTGAGCAACATCATACACTTTAGATGAAATGATTTTCTCTATGATCTGTCTCTTTTTAGTCATGAATCCCTTAAAAGCGCTGTATTATACTGTTAATCATAGTAAAAGCACTTCAATGAGCTCTGATCAAGAAAACTTAAAGCGCCAGTCTGCTGCAAAAGCACTGGATATTATATTGCCAAAACTTTACGAGGACTCAATCATCGGTATTGGGACAGGCTCTACTGTTGATTTATTTATCGAAATGTTAGCTGAGAAAAATCCTGTCTTTAAAGCAGCGGTTTCAAGCTCTGAAAGAAGCTCAAAACTTCTTGAACAGAAAGGCATTGAAGTTTCGTTGCTAAACGATGTCGGTGGGCCAGATATATATGTTGATGGAGCTGATGAGTATGATGATAAGAAGCAGCTTATAAAAGGCGGAGGCGGAGCTCTTACGAGAGAAAAAATAATAGCTTACTCTGCAAGAGAATTTATTTGTATCGTGGATGAATCAAAAAAAGTAAATAGGCTTGGCGCTTTTCCGCTAGCAATAGAGGTTTTGGAATATGCACGAAGCTTTGTTGCGAGAGAAATAGTTAAGCTAGGCGGGAAGCCAACCTACAGAACAGGATTTGTCACTGATCAGGGAAACCAAATACTAGATGTATTAAATTTGGATTACGCTGTTCCCTATGAATTAGAAATTAGATTAAACAGAATCCCAGGGGTAGTTGAGAACGGAATCTTTGCCCAGAAGACAGCTACCAAGGTTGTAGTAGCAACACAAAACGGTGTAGAAGTAATAGATTAAAGAAGAGCTTCTATTTTTTTCATCACCTCTGGAGAATCAGGATTAGTGGTATGAGGTATTAGCTCTATATCACCGTTTTTAGAAATCAAATATTTACTGAAATTCCAAGAAGGTTCTTCTCCAGAATTTTTAGCGAGATTTTTGTAAAATGAGTTTGCCCTGTCACCTCTTACCTTAGAGGTTGCGAACAAAGGAAAAGAAACGTCGTAAGTTGTCTTACAAAATTCCTTTGTTTTATCTTCATCTTTAAATTCTTGATATAAAAAATCTCTAGAGGGGAATCCTAAGACAATGAAACCCTTCTGTTTATATTTATCGTAAATTTTCTCTAAGCCTTCGTATTGATAGGTGAATCCACACGAGCTAGCAACATTGACCGCCATGATGACTTTATCATTGTATGCGCATAGGTTTTCGGAATCTGATGAGGCTAATATACGAACTTCGTGATCAAGCAGGTTTTTACATGAAGAATCGTCAGCAAACACCAATGACGAGGCAAAAAGTAACAATAAAGATAAAATTTTCATAGATCATATTTGGTTACGATTGGGAATAAATCAATACCTTGGTTCCTACCTCTACCAAATCAAATAACCTTATTACATCCTTATTAATCATTCGGATGCAACCCAACGAAGCAGGTCTTCCAATGAGTCCTTCCTCTGCAGTTCCATGAATGTAGATGTATCTAGCTTTCGAATCTATCCCGGATCCTTTGTTTTTCCCTGGTTCTAAGCCATCAAGCCACATAATTCTTGAAGTAATAACGTCCTCTTCAATATCGATATCTTCAATAATCGGCTCAATGATTTCCTGATTCCAAACTCTACCTTTCATCACAGCCCCCAAAGGTAGATCGTTTCCTATTTTTTCAGATATTTCGTGAAGTCCGAGGGGGGTCTTGAAGGAATTTTCTTCGCTGCCAATACCGTAGCTGGATGATGAGATAGGAAAGTCGATAACTCGATTACCGTCTTGATAATATAATTTTTGCTCGTTTAGGTCGATATGTATAAAAGACCTTTCATTTTGAAGTTCCTCATAGTTATATTTTTTTTTATCTAGCAACATGGTCGAACAAGAAAATAACAAAAATACTGATATCAGTGAAACAATTCTCATTTATCAAATATAAACCTTCTTAAAATTTGGGCAATAAAAATAAATAAAATTAAATAAAGAAATGGATATTTTCCATTCTCGTTATATGGCGTTGAGCCACTTCTTGCGTTGATTTTAACTTTCAAAATCTGACCATCATATGACTCATTTTTATTATTAAAGTTTACGAATGTAGGAATTTGTTCAATAACTTCTCCACGGAAATTTATTGCAGCTGATATACCGGTAGAAGTACTACGCAAGAGGGGCTTTTGATTTTCTGCAGCTCGATATCTGGCAATCTGAAGATGCTGATGTGGACCTATGGTGGTTCCGAACCAGTTATCGTTACTAGCTGAAAATATCACATCTGAATTTTTTGCTTGAAAAGCTACATCATCTTGATAAGCAATCTCATAACAAATACTGCTTCCTATTCTGAGGCCATCTCCAGAAATGAAAGAGTTATTATCTCCTTTGACAATATTAGGCCTATCTAATTGAAAGAGATTAAATAAATAACCTGATAGATCACCCATAGGTAGATATTCCCCAAAAGGAACGAGACGTTTCTTTTCGTAATTCCCTTGTAAAATGCCTATACCTTTTAAAGAATTCACATAACCTTCATCCTTTTTTTCATCAAGCATTCCGACTACTGCACCTGCGTTAGCTAGTTTTAAGGTGCCTGATAACCCTTTTAAAAAAATTTCAAATCTAGAAAACAACCCTGGCAAAGATACTTCTGGCCAAAAAAATATAATTTTTTCTTGCGAGTTTTCATTACCGATAAGCTCATCAAAAAATACCTTAGAAAAATAGTTTCTAGATTTTACCTGACCATCTCGACTCCACTTTTCAAGAACATCGATATTTGGCTGAACAATAATTGCCTGAAAACTGGAGGTCTTTTCTGTCCAAGATTTAGTTGATAACCAAGTTGCGTTGAGAGCAAACATACTCATAAAGACCAAACTCAAAAATAAATGTGATTTTCTTAATTTTTGAAAAAAGATCACAGAGCCTAGCAGGCTTGCAAACAGACATATTAAAAATGACATTCCAAAAACACCTATGACTGGAATATAACCATTAAGGAAAAAATTATTTAAGCTTGAATATCCAACATATAACCAAGGCAATCCTGTGAACAAAAATTCTCTCAAATATTCACCGAAAACATAAAATACAGGGAAAGCTAGAATCAATCTGCGGTGATCATTGAGACGAAATAAACTCATGAAAAAGAAACTTGTTGCTTGAAAAATACTCAAAAAAGATGCGATCAAAAAAACAAAAGTATAAGCAGCGAGCTTCGAAGCTCCTCCGTAATTAACTATACTGTTTTCAACCCAACCAGCTCCAAGTACCCAAAGGCTCAAGCCAAAGAAAAAACTTATTACAAAAGTATTTTTGGGTGACTCAAGAACTAGCAGTCTCCACAAACCTGCCAAAAAAAATGGACTTAGGTACCATAAATCAAATGGTTCAAAAGAAAGAACCAAGAGTCCGCCGATTACAGTCGCGGTAAATGATTTTATGATCACCATCAAGGCATCATATCAATAAAAATTTAATCTTTGTTTGACCAATAGGAGATATTTAAGTCATCTAAAAGTAGGCAGGTTTCTTGAATTGGTAAACCCACAACATTGAAGTAACAACCACCAATACCTTTAACAAAGGAAGCACCTAATCCCTGAATGCCATAACCGCCAGCCTTGTCCATTGGTTCTTCAGTTAAGACATATCTCTCGATCTCCTTTGCAGATAGAGATTTCATTTCTACAACTGTGTGAGAATGATTCTGAACAAACTTTATTTCTTTTGATTCAGAGATATGACCTAAAGCTATTCCTGTTGTTACGGTATGAGTGGTTCCGGATAATTCTTTCAACATTCTATGAGCATGATCTTTGGTAGTTGGTTTTCCAAAAATTTTATTTTTATGACTAACCACCGTATCGGCCACTAAAAAAGGCTTAAGAGTTAAATTCTCTTGCAGTATTTTATTTCCAGCTGCTGTGACTTTAGATTTTACTATTCGGTCAAGATATTCTTGAGGGCCCTCGTCTTGCATCTCATCTTCATCAACGTCAATTTCAAGAACTTCGAAATCAACCATCAATTGATTAAGGATATTTTTTCTTCGGGGAGATTTAGAGGCTAGGTATAAGCCTGAAATAGTCACTATTTAATTTTTTCTTCTTTGTAGATAACTCTTTTTCTAATTTTTGGATCGAACTTCATCATTTCAATCTTATCTGGAGTTGAAGTTTTATTTTTATCCGTAGTGTAAAAGTGTCCTGTTCCGGCAGAAGATACTAACTTAATTTTTTCTCTCATATTTTTTCTCCTCTTGATCTAATGTCTTTTAACACTTCATCAATTCCTTTCTTATCAATAATTCTCATCCCTTTTGCAGAAACAGTTAGAGAAACGTATTTATTTTCAGATTCAACCCAAAATTTATGTTGATTAAGATTGGGCAAAAACCTTCTTTTCGTTCTGTTTAATGCCTTGGAAACATTGTTTCCTGCCATTGGCTTTTTTCCTGTTACCTGACAAACTTTTGACATAACTATATTTTTTATAAATCTGAGGCACGATTTATACCAGAAACTAATGGTTATGAAAACCTATCTAAGTTATATTTCGCATTATGGATCAGCTAATAAATAAAAGGGTTCTCTTGTGCGTGACTGGTGGCATTGCTGCCTACAAATCTGCTGAATTAGTTAGGTTATTCAAAAACTCTGGTTCCGACGTGAGGGTTTTGATGACTAAATCCGCTCAGGAATTTATTACACCTTTAACTATGCAGGCTCTTTCCGGCAACCCAATTCATTCTGATCTTCTTGATCCTGGAGCTGAAGCTGCAATGGGACATATAGAATTGGCTAGGTGGTCAGATATCATTGTCATAGCACCATGCACAGCCGACTCAATTGCAAAACTAGCTCTAGGTAGAGGCGACGATCTTCTTAGTGCGGTTGCTCTATCTACTGATGCACCAATTTTTGTTGCTCCTGCAATGAATCAGGCCATGTGGAGAGATGGGGCGACACAAAACAATATATCCACTCTTGCAGAAAAAAACTTTATTTTTATTGGCCCAGATATTGGAACCCAAGCTTGTGGTGACACCGGCCCAGGAAGAATGACAGAGCCATCGGATATAATTCAACAAGTTTCATTGAACTTTAGTAAAGGTCTATTGGCAGGAAAAAAAATCCTTATCACTGCAGGACCAACGCGTGAGATGATTGACCCTGTTAGATTCATATCAAACCGTAGTTCAGGGAAAATGGGCTTTGCTTTAGCTGAAGCAGCTTGTGATGAAGGCGCTTTTGTTAGTTTGATATCCGGGCCAGTCAATTTACCCACTCCTGAAAGAATATTCAGACATGATGTTGAAACTGCAAAACAAATGTATGACAAAGTAAATGAAATGATAGATGAGATAGATATTTTCATTGCAACCGCTGCAGTTTGTGACATCAAGCCATCTCATCCTTCAAATCAAAAAATCAAAAAACAACAGATACTCGATGCAAACAACATTCTTTTAGAAGAAAATCCTGACATTGTGGCGAGTGTTAAAAAAGCTCATCCAAATAAGAAGGTAATTGGGTTTGCTGCTGAAACTGAGAATGTTCTTGATAACGCTAAACTCAAACTTTCTGAAAAAGAACTTGATCTGATCATTGCAAACGATGTCTCAAATGCTGAGATTGGATTTGATTCCGATGATAACGAAGTGCATTTAATCTCAGAAAAAAATTCAAGGAAAATCAATAAATCTACGAAAGAGAAAGTTTCAAGAGAAATAATCAAATATATATCCGATAATTTAAAGTGATTAGATGGTTATTGGTTAGAATTTTGGGCTTCCTTTTGCCTGACATCATTAAAACTTTCACAGGTAAAAATCAAAAGGAATCTAATTTACCGTTAAATGTAAAATTTAAGATTCTTAATGAAAGGTTAGGTAAAGAATTTCCATTGCCCACCTTTCAGACTGCTGGTTCTGCTGGCCTAGATTTATGTGCATGCATTGAAGAAGATATTTTCATCAATCCAAACGACTCCGTATTAGTGCCTACCGGCTTTAGTATTCATATAGATAATCCTGATTATGCTGCTTTCATTCTTCCAAGATCTGGTTTAGGTCATAAGCACGGTATAGTTTTAGGTAACTTGATTGGATTAATTGATTCGGATTATCAAGGAGAGATCATGGTTTCTTTATGGAATAGATCTGATGAAACATTCACAGTTGAACCTGGGGCAAGGATTGCTCAAATGGTTTTCTTGCCGGTTATGAATCCTAATTTTTCTATCGTGAAAGAGTTTTCATCGTCAGAGAGAGGAGACAAAGGTTTTGGATCCTCTGGCTTCTAGTTAGCTTAGAAGGTAAATTCTTTTTTTCTCAGCCTAAGATGGCTTGGAGTAACCTCCACCAGCTCATCTTCTTCAATAAACTCCAATGCTTGCTCTAAGGAATGATTTATATGCGGGGTCAGGATTAAATTTTCATCCGTTCCCGCTGCCCTTATATTTGTCAATTGTTTTGCTTTTGTAGGATTTACTGGTAGATCATTATCTCTAGAATGCAAACCTACAATTTGTCCTTTGTATACATCTGTACCATGACCAACAAATAATTTTCCCCTGTTTTGCAGATTAAATAATGAATAGGCAAGTGTTTTTCCAGCCGCCATGGAAACTAAGACACCATTTTGTCTATTCTTAAGTTCATTTGTTTTCGCTTTGTCGTATTTTTCAAATACGCTTGTAAAAATCCCGGTCCCGCTTGTTAAAGTTAAAAATTGAGACCTAAAACCAATAATACCTCTTGAGGGAGCCAAAAATTCTAGTTTTAATCTTCCCTTGCCATCCGGAACCATATCTCTTAATTCTGCTTTTCTTAGACCCATCTCTTCCATGATTGATCCTTGAAACTCCTCTTCAATATCGATCACTACTTGTTCATAAGGCTCATGGATTTCGCCATTGATTTCTTTTTGAATAACTTCAGGCTTGGAGACTCCAAGCTCAAATCCATCTCTTCTCATGCTTTCTATGAGAACTGATAAATGAAGTTCTCCTCTGCCGGATACAATAAATTTATCAGGCGAGTCTCCTTGCTTAACCCTTAATGCAACATTACTGAGTAATTCTTGTTCTAATCGTTCTTTTATGTTCCTTGATGTAACAAATTTTCCATCTTGACCAGCAAATGGAGAATCATTTACTTGAAAAGTCATGCTTACGGTTGGCTCATCTACTTTTAGAGGAGGAAGTGAAGATATATTTTCAGGAGAGCATAAAGTATCTGAGATGAAGAGTTTCTCAATTCCTGAAACGCAAACAATATCTCCTGCATCTGCCTCAGATACCTCAATTCTTTCTAAGCCTCTGTGACTCATCACTTGTAGAACTTTACCTTTTCTTTCTTCTTTATCTGAATCAATAATAACTACTGGATCATTGGGTTTAATTTTTCCAGCTTTAATTCTTCCAATGCCTATTACGCCAACATATTCATTACTATCTAATGCACTGATTTGCATTTGAAAAGGCTTACTCACATCAACTTTTGGAGAAGGGACTTTTTCAATTATTAAGTCCAATAAAGGAGACATATCTTCTTTAATCTCATCAGGCTCTAATCCAGCAACTCCATTTAAAGCAGATGTGTAAATAACATCGAAATCCATTTGTTCATCATTACCGCCTAGACGATCGAATAAATCAAAAACCTGATCTAATACCCAATCTGGCCTTGCACCATCTCTATCAATTTTATTAATCAGCAATATTGGATTAAGACCTTGTTCAAAAGCCTTTTCAGTAACAAATCTTGTTTGAGGCATTGGTCCGTCAACTGCATCTACTAAAAGTAGAACTGAATCAACCATGGTTAGAATTCTTTCCACTTCTCCACCAAAATCAGCATGACCTGGAGTATCTACAATATTTATTTTGTAATCTTTCCAATTAATAGCAGTATTTTTGGCAAGTATAGTGATGCCTCTTTCCTTCTCTTGATCGAAAGAATCCATCAATCTTTCTGATCCTAAATCCTTTCTATCTAAAGTTCCAGATTGCTCTAGAAGCTTGTCTACGAGTGTAGTTTTTCCATGATCAACATGAGCAATAATTGCAATATTTCTAATATTTTCCGAATTCATGTAACGAGATGAATTATCAAAGTAACTGATTTATAAATTTTAATTAAGACTTAGGTTCTTCTGCAGATTCATCTTACAGGAGTCTCAGCTGCTGCCTCTTCAACTACAGGAGATTCCTCTGATTTAGCTTTAGATGAAGGTTTTCTGAATCTTTTATTGAATTTATCAACTCTTCCACCTGTATCAACTAATTTATGCTTACCTGTATAAAATGGATGAGAAGCAGAAGATATATCAAGCGGACAATAGGGATAAGATTTTCCTTCCCATTCTTTTGTTTGATCCGTTTGAATGGTCGAAGGAATAAGAAAGTACTGATCTACACTTATATCATGAAAAAGTACTTCTCTGTATTCTGGATGAATGTCTCTTTTCACTTTGTTTGCTTAATAAATTTAGTGACGGCATGATACCAGAGAAGTTTTTATTATCAACACATGAAAGATTCTGAATACAATGTTGTAGAAGTAGCTGTTCCAGTACCTGTAAGGAGCAGTTTTTCATATCTCAGTAAAAACCAAATTCTCCCTGGAACCAGAGTAAAGGTTTCTTTTGGTTCAAGATCTTTAATTGGAGTTGTGATTTCTTCATCTACAAAACCTAATTTTCAAAAGGATCTAAAGTCTATTGATTCTGTTTTAGATGATAAGGAATTACTAAACAAAAAAGATATTGAGTTAATTTCATGGCTATCAAATTACTATAAAACTCCAATAGGAGAGGTGGCTAAGCTTTTCTTCCCTCCTTCAATGAGAAAGGAGATTGAAATTCCGGATGAGCAAGAGATTTTTGAGCTTACTCAAAAAGGAGAATTTTACAGCGAAGATCTATTAAAAAAATCTCCAAAGCAACTTGAAATGTTGTCTTATTTCAGAAAAGAAAAAACAGCCACACGTCATGGCTTGAAGAGTATTTCATATGACTCGAGAATTCTTAGAGAGCTTATAAAGAAAGAGCTTATTTCTAAAAAGAAAATCAAATATAAAGAAGAAATTCAATACGAAACTACAGAAAACTTTCTTGAACTAAACAACGAGCAAAAGGCAGCCTATGAGTCTTTCAAAGAATCTTTAGGATCTTTTAAGGTGCATCTTTTATTCGGCGTCACTGGAAGTGGTAAGACTGAAACGTACATGCATATTGTTAGAGATGTATTAGAAAATCATAAACAAGTTGCAGTCTTGGTTCCCGAGATTGGCTTGACCGGATCTTTAGAAAAATCACTTAAAAGTAGATTTGGAAATAAGGTAGTCACAATGCATTCTTCTTTGTCTAACAAAGACAGACAAAGATCTTGGAAGTCAATTCAGTCATCAAGTGCAAAAATTATACTAGGCACAAGATCTTCTATTTTTACTTCAACTCCTGATTTAGGACTCATTATTGTTGATGAAGAGCATGACTCTTCATATAAACAAAATGAGATGCCTTGTTATTCAGCCAGAGATACAGCCATTTATAAGGCAAAGTTGCATGATTGTCCTGTTGTTTTGGCATCTGCAACTCCAAGCCTTGAGTCGTTCAATAATGCCAAACTAAAAAAATATGCTTTGAATAAACTTGAGGAAAGAGTAAGTGAAGCTAGCAAGCCAAAACTCGAGTTAATTGATCTTCGAGGTAAAGAAATTATT